>ERZ834694.272-NODE-272-length-66879-cov-12.444825_pt1 | contig 66879 bp, 71 predicted proteins | sample MGYA00519691_ERZ834694 | MGnify/ENA primary metagenome ERZ834694 (study PRJEB31850, sample SAMEA3708758) | human gut metagenome | biome: human gut; feature: human-associated habitat; material: faeces | place: China | collected 2014 ... | reverse complement strand
ATTTCAACTCACACGCTCACGTGGAGCGTGACGGTACCCATTTTGGGATTGACAAATGCTCAAAATATTTCAACTCACACGCTCACGTGGAGCGTGACGCGGCAGTGTTAAATGTTACTGTAACATTTTAGGAGGTATAACAATGTCAAGATATATTGACGCAGAAAAGTTAAAGTGTTCTATTGATTCGGAAACAGACAGCATATTTGATTGGGATATGACCATAGAAGAACTTTATTATAACCTGTGCAAACTGGTTGATGATGAACCTGCCGCAGACGTGCAGGAGGTCAAGCGTGGGTATTGGAAATTTAACCAGCACAGCAAATTGGTTGCTAGTTTTATATGTTCTGAATGCCAAACCCGGTTTTATAATTTTGGTAATTCAAAAATTCTGAGCCCGACACCATACTGCCCTAACTGCGGAGCAAGAATGGAGGGTGACGGCAATGAACATTAACGCAAAGAAAGCTCAGGACAAGCTGTCGCAGGAGCTGTCTGCCGCTAAGCTTGGCAAGTATGCACAGGCGGTTGCAAAGCCTACTCTTGAGGCTCTCAGCACTTTCTGTGAGCAGAACGAGGAGTTCGCTCAGGCGGTCCTGCAGACGGACAGAACTTTCGCTGAGTGTGCGGAAAATGCTGTCAAGGGTGCAGGAAGAAGTATTTCCGATATAGAAGTATACCGCAGAGCTGTAAGCTTTTACTTCAAGGGTGCGGACGTTCATTTCAATATGACGATCGACCTGCGCGACGGCTCAGACAGCAATGAAACGGCAAAACCGCCTGTCAGCCTATCCCTTGACGGCTTGCTTGATTTCTGAGGTGACAGTATGAAAAAAGCAAGGAAAGAGGCTCTTATCTACTGCTTTCCTGCGGTGGATAATGAGCTTATGGATAAGATGAAAGGCAAGGGTGCTAAGAATTATGTGGTGTTCCTCACAAGGGGTGCTGAGCTTTTTGCACGTTGCTTTCACCGATACTCAACGGGTGACCTTGTGGAAAGACAGCGGTATGTGTTTGCCCGTGACGGGTCGGTGAGATACGGCAGTGATAACGGCATTAACTGGTCTGTGCGTAACGACTTCCGTGAGCCTGTCTTTTGCAAGTGCTGTATGGGATATAACTATGATAATTCCTATTCGGTGCTGAACATCAAAGCCATAGACAAGTCGGATATGCGTTACAGCCAACATCAGCATTATCACGGCAATATGCTTATATGTTATCTTCACACATATTGCAAGCACCCTAACCTCGAGTATCTTATGAAACAAGACTATGACGTAACAAGCGTGAGATACACAGGTTGGTGGGGATATCAGGAAAAGTTCCTGCTCTCTCAGCGTGTGAACTGGAAAAGTAATGACCTGCTGAAAATGCTCGGACTGAACAAGACGGAGTTCAAGACACTCAAAGGCAGCGAACACCTGTGGGAGCAGTATCTTGACTATCGTGAGGAATATCCAAAACTAAGACCGGAAGATTTACTGAATATAGCAAAGGTCTTTAAGAACGAACACGGCACTCTTGAACGTCTTGTGAGGATAACAGGTCTTACACCGCAAAGGGTGGCACGATACATACACGAGCAGGAAATGACACCTCTTGATTACAGCGACTATCTGGAGCAGTGCGAAACGCTGGAGTATAACATTCACGATACAATGATAGCATTGCCACACGATTTCTGGACAATGCACAACAGGCTTACTCAGATCATCAACTATGAGCAGGACGAGCTTGTTTTGCAGAACTTCACGAAAAGGCTTGCAGAGCGTGTCTGCCTTGAATTTTCGGCAGACGGCTTACTTGTCAGACAGCCACACAGTTTGAAAGAGATAGAGGACGAGGGCAGGATACTTTCCCATTGTGTGGGCGGATATGCAGAACGCCATGCTATGGGAAAGCTAAGTATAATGTTTCTGAGAAAAGTTTCTGAGCCTGACAAGCCTTACTATACTGTTGAGGTGAACCAATACGGCGGTATCGTGCAGTGCAGAGGGTATAGGAACAACGTGGTACAAAACGGCGGTGAGGACAAACCGCAGGAGATAAAGGACTTTGAACAGAAGTATCAGCGGTATCTTGACATGGTGTTCGCTGAGAAACGAAAGGAGCGTAAAACAGCATGAACGAACTATCGGCAGAATATATCAAGGCGGCTGAGCTTGACCGCAGGATAAAGACCTCAGCTCAGTTTGCACAGCAGAGTCTTTACGATATGTGTATGGGCTTTAAGGAAATGAGGGACAGCAGGCTTTACAAGGAGCTTGGGTATTCGGAATTTAATGATTACTGTAAATCTGAAACAGGCTTTTCGGATAGACAAGTATATAACTACATTTCGATTGTCGAGAAGTTGCCGAAAGAATTAGTGAACTCGAGTTCACTAATTGGAGTAAAGAAACTAACACTTCTCACCAAGCTTTCTGAGGACGAACGTTCTGAACTTACCGAGAACACCGACCTTGAAAACACCTCTGTAAGAGAGCTTGAAGAAAAGGTCAAACAGCTTAAGATCAAGGCTGACAAGGCAGATATGCTCAGTCACAGGCTTGAGGATATGAACAACATCTGCGATACGATCTCGAAACAGAGAGATAAGGCAGACAGGCGAATACGTCAGCTTGAAGCCGAGATAAAGGACCTTGAGAGCCGTCCTATAGAGGTGGCTGTGGAAACGGACAGTAAAGAGGTGGCGAACCTTAAAGACGCTATGCGACGTGTTGACCTTGACTGGTCGGAAAAATATTCAAAGCTTGAAGAAGACAGCCTGAAAGACCGCAGAGAGCTTTTGCAGAAAGCTGAGCAGGCTGAAAAGGATAAGCAGGACAAGCTTTCACAGCTTCGTGAAGAGCTTGACAGAACTAAGGCGGAGTATGAGAAAAAGCTTTCGGGGAAGGCAGAGATCACGTCAACGCAGGATGATAAAGCCATATTCAAGGCTTATCTTTCCACCGCTGTTGACAGCGTAACAAGGCTCGTGGGCTTTGTGAACGAGCATAATGACAGCGACAATTACGGACTTTTCACACAGAAAGCAAGACAGCTTGCGGATATAATCAATTCAAAACTGGAGGTATAAAAATGAAACTTTATGAGCTTACAAACGATTTTCAGAGGCTTTTTGACAGCCTTGAGGATATGACGGAAAATGCCGAGCTTACGGCAGAGGAAAAGGCTGAGGCTGAAAAGGTGTGGTTTGATACCCTTGAATGCGTTGAGGCTGAGTTTACAGACAAGGCGGAGAACGTTGCGGCTTATGTTAAGGTGCTGAACAGCGAGGCGAAAATGCTTGAAGCAGAGGAGAGAGCCCTCAAAGCAAGACGTGAGCAGAAGGTCAAGCAGGCAGAGAGCCTTAAAGCTTATCTTATGAACAGTATGCAGAGGGTCAACCTTAACAAAATAGAGGGCGTTATGGCTAAGATAAGCATTACAAAGGGCAGGGAAAGCACCGAGATAACAGACCCGAAAGCCTTTGTGGAGTGGGCAAAGGTCAATGATGACAGCCTGCTGAAATACAAAGATCCTGACATAAGCAAGACGGCTGTCAAGGCGGCTATCGAAGCAGGCAGAGAGATCCCCTATGCGGCAGTTGTCCGCAGACCGGGACTGACCATAAGATAAGGAGGGAAAGAGAATGGTTGAATTTTCTACAGTCACAAGAGCAAAATCAAAGGCAAGAATAGCCGTGATAGGTCCGTCAGGTGCAGGCAAATCACTTTCGTCTCTTTATCTCGGCTATGGTATTGCAGGGGATTGGGGCAAGGTCGCTCTTATCGACACTGAGCATGAGCGTGGCCGCTTTTACGCTGACAGAACAGACCTTAAAACAGGCAGCTTTCTTTATGCTCCGCTCACACCGCCCTATTCTCCTGCAAGATACATAGAGTATGCTCAGTCTGCTGCAGAGGCGGTGGGCGAGGACGGTGTTATTATCGTTGACAGCTTTTCGCACGCTTGGGATAACGAGGGCGGAGTGCTGGATATCAAATCGCAGATAGCTCAGCGTCAGGGCAAGAATGATTACACCGCTTGGGACGAGGCCGGCAAGTATCAAAACAAGCTTGTGAACGCACTTCTTTCCGTGCCGTGCCACACTATCGTGACAATGAGAACGAAAATGGCATATGCAATGGAACTCAATGACAAAGGCAAGAACGTTCCGGTGAAGATAGGTCTTGCACCTGTTCAGCGTGACAACACCGAGTATGAGTTCGATATCTGTTTTCAGATAAACAGAGATCATATCGCTCAGCCCTCAAAGGATACCACTTTTCTTGACGGCTGGGCAGGAGTAATAACGCCCGAACTTGGCAGGCAGCTCAAAGAGTTTCTTGACCAGGGTGAGGATCCAGCAAGATGTTCTGAGTGTGGAAAGACGATAATGTCAGACGGCAAGCGTACTGTTCAGCAGATAATAGACGGCTCGATGAAGAATTACGGCAAACAGCTTTGCATGAAATGCGTTCTGAAAAGGGTAAAGGCGGCGAAGTCCAATGAAGCTGAGAGCGTATCAGAATGAGCTGGTGGAGCAAGTAAGGCAGGCTTGGCGTGCAGGGTATAAAGCACCCTGCATAGTCCTGCCATGCGGTGGAGGAAAGTCCTGCATAGTTGCTGAAATGGCTAGGCGAACGACCTTTAACGGCAAGAGAGTGCTTTTTCTCGTCCACAGACGTGAGCTTGTGGAGCAGATAAAAAAGACCTTTATCCGTTGGGGCGTTGATATGAGGCTCTGCGAGGTGGGTATGGTGCAGACTATTACAAGACGGCTTAAAAAGCTTGCCAGACCTGCACTTATCATAACTGACGAAAATCATCACAGCCTTGCTCAGTCCTACAAACGCATATACGAATACTTTTCAGACGTGCCGAGAGTGGGCGTTACTGCGACCCCTGTTCGCCTTAACGGTGACGGGCTTGGTGACGTGAACGACAAGCTTATCATAGGGGTATCCACCAAGTGGCTTATTGATAACAACTGTCTTGCACCTTATGACTACTATGCTCCTGACGTTGCCGACCTTACAGGGCTTCACGTTTCTCACGGAGAATATATGGCGGCGGAGATAGAAAAAGCTATGGTAAAAAATACTGTTTTCGGTGATGTCATAAAGTATTACAAGCAGTTAGCAAATGGCAAAAAAGCGGTCTGCTACTGTGCTTCCGTCAGACATTCTCAGCGGACGGCAGAGGTATTTAACGGCAACGGCATAAAGGCGGCTCATATCGACGGCTCGACCCCAAAGGCAGAGCGTGACAGCATTATCTCAGCTTTCCGCAGGGGAGATATAACTGTGCTGTGCAACGTTGACCTTATCTCAGAGGGCTTTGACGTTCCTGACTGCGAGTGTGCCATACTCCTGCGACCCACCAAGAGCCTTACTCTTTACATTCAGCAGGCTATGAGATGTATGCGGTACAGACCCGATAAAAGAGCCGTCATAATCGACCACGTTGGCAACTATGCAAGGTTTGGTATGCCTGACGACGACAGAGAGTGGAGTTTGGAGAAAAAGCCTAAAGCTCAGCATAAAAAGCAGGAGCAGAGCGACAAGGTGAAACAATGCCCCGAATGTTTCTATACTTTCTCTGCTCCTCCTGCGGGGGTGAAAGTATGCTGTCCCCATTGCGGATATGAGTTCCCCTCAGCCGAGAGAAAGCTTGAAACTGACAGCAGCGTGGGTCTTGTAAAGGTGGAGGGATTTAAGCTTGACTTTTCAAGTCCTGCCGATTGTCATACCTATCCCGAACTTTTGCAGTATGCGAAAAGTCACGGTTACAAATCAGGCTGGGCGTATTATCAGGCAAGACAAAGGGGGCTTATAGGTTGACGGAAGAACACAGGATACAAAACGAGATAAGGGCGGCAGTATCGCCCTACTGCACTGTCTTTCGTGTGAACGTGGGCGAGGGGAAAACAGTTGACGGCAGATATTTCACCACAGGTGTGCCGAAAGGTTTTTCAGACCTGTTCGGTGTAAGACATAAGGACGGCAGAGCTGTCTTTATCGAAGTCAAAACAAAGTCGGGGCGAGTTCGTCCTGAGCAGAAGAATTTCATAACAAAAATGCGTGAGTGCGGAGCATTGGCAGGCATATGCCGCTCAGCAGAGGACGCAGTAAATTTACTAACGGAGGAATAAAAAATGGGATTTAAGTCAAATCAATCAGAGGCATTTCAGAATGGATTAAAGCCTGAGGGCGATTACGAGTGCATCATAACCGCTATCGAGGAACGCACAACAAAGAAAGGCTCGATGGGTCTTAACTTCACTCTCGTCATCAGAAATGACGTGCAGGGACAGAAATACGGCAACTCCTGCCTGTTTCACACCATATGGAAAAAGCATGAGCCTAATGAGAACGATATGCAGGTGGAGGGCTACAACTTTGCTCAGCTCATGGCAATGGGCAAGGCGGCTAAGCTTCCTGACGGCAAGGAGTATGACAGCCTTAAAGCATACTGCACCGACCTGCTGAACAAGTGCATAAGGGTAGATCTCACGCATGAGGAATGGAACGGCAAGGAGCATGAACGCATTAATTTTGTCAGCCCTACAAAGTATCCCGAGTGCAAGCATAAGTTCAAATCCTCTGCACCGAAGGCGGACAGCTTTGCGACTAAGCAGACGGGCTTTGCAACGCCTAAGACAAATACGCAGGCTGACAGCGCCATAGGTTCGCTTGAAGATTTTGAGGACGTGCTTACAGATGACGGCGTGCCGTTCTGATTTCTGAAAAAGTGAAAAGTCATAGTGCTTTTGCATAAAAACGCAGATGATATTTTGTGCAAACAAATGATTTATATTTTAATTTGGCAACATTTCTGCAATTGTTGCATTTTTAATGCAACTTTTTGGGTGTTTTTCGGGGATAAGTGAAAGGCTTTGACTTTTCAAAATTTATGTTAGGAGTTGGATATATGTACGAACAAATACCGCAGGAGCTTAAAGCCCTGCCAAACTGGATATGCTGGGACGCTGTGCCTGATGAAAAGAGAGGGAAGATAAAGAAAGTGCCGATAAACGCACTTACAGGCGGAGGGGCTATGTCAAATAACCCCTCTACTTGGTGCGATTTCGATACGGCTGTGAGAGCCTCAGAAAAACATTCGGGCATAGGATTTATGTTCGGTGGCTGTCCCTATTTCGGCGTTGACATTGACGGCAAAGAGGAGGAGCTTGAGGCATACCAAAGGGGAGAGAACGGCAACATCATATCTGAATTTATCTCCACCCTGCAAAGCTATACTGAAATATCTCAATCGGGCAAGGGCATACATATCATATGCAGAGGAACGCTCCCGAAGCGTGGCAGACGTAAAGGCTCAGTTGAGATGTATGAGGACGGCAGATTTTTCGTTATGACAGGCAACTCCTGCTCAGAATATGAGAGTATCGCAGAGTGTTCCGACAGCATAAAGCCATTGCACGAAAAGTATATAGGAGGCGGTCACGAGCCTGTGGCAAAGGCTGTTCCTGCTGTCAGACTTGACACCGCAGACCAGATAATCAAAGCTGCGGCAGGTGCAAAGAACGGAGGAAAATTTGTTTCCCTCTACAGTGGAAGAACCGCAGGATATACCTCGCAGAGTGAAGCTGATATGGCGTTCTGCTCGATGCTTGCGTTCTGGACAGGCTGTGACGCAGAGAAAATGGATATGATATTCCGTTCCTCAGGTCTTATGCGTGAAAAGTGGGACAGGGCGCAAAGCGGTTCGACCTATGGCGCACTCACGATCCAGAAAGCTATTGCCGATTGCGACAAGACCTATTCGCCAAAGTTCGCAGGGGGATTTTCTCTCAACTTCAAGTCGCCCTCTGAGTCGATTTCTGTGGGCGCTGTGGAGCAGGAAGAAGCCAAGCCAAGACTTTATTCATTTGACGATACAGGCAACGCAGAACGCTTTGTTGACCTTTTCGGCGAGCAGGTGAGATACTGTTATACAGACAAACGCTGGCTTTGGTATGACGGCAGAAAGTGGTGTACCGATATGACAGGCACAGTTAAACGCCTTGCTGACAAAGCTGTGGCTTGCATGGCAGCAGAGGCAAAAGTGTACGCTCAGCTTGACGCAGACGAGGGAACGGATATGGCGAAAGCCTTTGAAAAGCATATGAAGTCCTGTCGTTCTAACAAATCAAAGAACGCAATGCTAAGCGAGGTCATGCACCATGTTCCTGTTCTGCCTGCTCAGATGGACAGATTTAAAACTGTTCTCAATACACCTGGGGGAGTTATCGACCTGCGAAGCGGCGGCATATCTCCTCACGACCCTATGACATATCTGACGAAAATGACAGCCGTTGAGTATTCAGAGAATGCCGATTGTCCTCGCTGGCTTGCCTTTCTTGATGATATTTTTAGAGGGGATAAAGACCTTATCAGATACGTTCAGAAAGCTGTGGGATATTCCCTGACAGGCTCGACCACCGAGCAATGTGCGTTCTTTCTTTACGGAACAGGACGAAACGGCAAGTCAACTTTCATTGATATCATAAGGGATATTTTCGGAGACTATGCGGCAAATATCCAGCCTGAAACTATTATGGTGCGTTCAAATCAGAGCACCGCCATAAACAGCGATATCGCAAGGCTCAAAGGAGCAAGGCTGGTGACCTCAGTTGAGCCTAACGAGGGCGTTCGTATCAACGAGGGTCTGCTCAAACAGCTTACAGGCGACGATACTGTTACGGCAAGAAAGCTTTACGGCGACGAGTTCGAGTTCAAGCCTGAGTTCAAACTTTGGATGGCGACAAACCATAAGCCTGTTATCAGAGGAACGGATACGGGCATATGGCGCAGGATACATATGATACCCTTCACCGTGCAGATACCCGAAGAAAAGATAGACCGCAGGCTGAAATACAAGCTGTCGGCGGAGCTTACGGGCATATTCCGCTGGGCAGTCGAGGGCTGTCTGCTATGGCAGAAAGAGGGACTTAAAATGCCTCGTGCCGTCCTTGAAGAAGTGAGGGAGTACCGCCGTGAAATGGACGTTATCTCTGCATTTGTTGAGGATAAGTGTACTGTGGGAAAGGGTCTGAGCGTTAAGTCAAGTCAGCTTTTTGCAGCATATCTTAACTGGGCTGAGCAGAACAATGAATATCGTATGAGTTCAACAAAGTTCGGTATGGAGCTTGCAAAACGCTTTGAGAAAGTAAGAACAAGGGGCGGTATATACTTCAATGGGCTGTCACTTGATAATGTGTAAGTAATTGTAAGCGTGTAGGGTTGTGTAGGGTTGAAGGGTTTTTCTAACCTTTCGTATTAGAAAATAAAAGAATATATATAAAGAAAGAGTTCTTAAAAAAGGGTGCAAACCCTTCACAACCCTTCACAGAGGGGGGATAATCATTAAAATAGATTTCAAAAGAATGTCACAAGAAGAATTTGTACGGTATGAAGATATGGCAATAGACGGCAGGCTCATCTATGACGAGTATCCTGCTGAGGAATATAAGTATTTCTCGCAGTTATCAAGACTTGGCTACAAGAACAGGCACGAGGGGTGGTCAAAAGAGATATGCGAGGACAAGCAGGCGGAATACAAGCGAGAATATCTTCACAGTAAAGAGCGAAACGGCAGGTTCTTCAGACAAGCCTGCATAATGCAGGAGAATATCCGCAGAGGGCAGACAACGGTCTGGAAGATAAACAAAACGCAGGACAGGGAAGAAAAGCTCAAATACGCATTGCAGGCACTTGAACTGATACTCTGCGACGAGGGGCTTGCGAAACATAACGGAGTAAACTTACCTGAATATACAGGCTGTGAATACTGTAATGGAGTGACAGAGTGGAGCGAAAAGCTTGGTGCAGACGGCAAGGAAGTCCGTTTTGAGTTCTGTCCTGTCTGCGGAAGAATGATCGAGGAGGTACAAAATGACAATAAAAGAAAAGATATCACGCTATCAGCTGATACCAAAGCTCATAGCCAATCTTGAAGAAAACAGGGCAAGGATACTGAATGGGAAAGCTGTATGCTATGACAAGAATGACAGTTCGGCAGGAACGCCCGGCAACACGGCTGAAAGCTCAATGCTGAGTTATGCCTGCAAGGGTGAGAAACAAAAGGAGCTGAGCGAAGAGCGTGCAAGGCTCACGCAGGAGATACAGTCTGAGATAGACGAAATGTTTTGCAATGAGGAAGCTGAAACCATAGATACTGCAAGGATAATCAAGCTGTATTTCATCAACGGTATATCGGTGAAGAAGATAGCTCACAACTATATTTTCAGAGATTACAAAACTGTGCTGAGAATGTTTCACAATGGCTGTGAGAAATTAAATATACCACACAAGACCACTCAATACCACTTGCAGGAACGCACATAGTATGATATCATTACAATAGCCAATAAGGCAAGCAAACATTTGCGGACCTCCATAAAAGAAGTCCGACGGGGCGAAAGCTCCGTATGCAGGTCGAGAGCGAGCCAGCTCGAAGTCTGCTCCACCATCTTACATACTCTTTAAATATATTCACAAAGGCGGCTGCATTTTGCGGTCGCTTTTGCGTTGTGTCGAAAACGTGGCAGCTTTTATTTTGATAATGAGGTAGCATTGTCATCAAATTGTAACTTGAATTATAAATAAAATTGAGATATAATATGCTTAAGTTATAGTATATTTTTTTGGGGGCATAATATGGATTATAGTGAGTTATTGTTCAAAGAAAATGAAAGTTCTCAATATGATAAATATATAAAGAAAAAGCTCTGTTTAATAAATAAAAAGTGGATATATAGCATTAAGGCTGATAAGGGTGAATTTACCGGTAAAAATGTCAGCGAAATAATTAATGTAATTAATTATTGTGCTAAAATTAATAAATTTAATTATCCTCTTGTTTTCAATCTTCCAAAAGTAATGTTTTGTGATAAATTGTCATATGTTATGTTGGAAATTATATACTATCATGTTACTGTAAAAAATAAAATGAATATAGCATTTAATTTTAAACCAATAAAAAGCATTTATACAGAAGGAATATTGTTTTCTCCACTTAATGAAGTTAGTAATTTCGAAAAGAAATTTGTTTTTGATTTAAATATGAGGCATTTTAGGAGATTAGTCCCCAAATCTACAAATGCTAATGATGATACTTTGTCTTCTTTAATGCAAGATTTAAATGGTTATTTTATTAATAATGGAATTGGAGATGAAGTTAGTAATCAACTATCTGAAGTTTTTTCTGAACTTGTTGGTAATGCTTATGAACATGGCGGATCAGATTGTTTAATAGATGTTGATGTTACTAATAATAATTACTACAAAGAATGCGAACCTGATAATCAATGCTATTATGGACTAAATGCAGTAATTCTTAATTTTTCTAATACATTGTTTCATGAATCTTTAAAAATGAAACTTCAAAATGTTAACGATTTGCCTGAACGGTATTTAAAAGTAAATACAGCTAAACAATATCACTTAAAACACTTGAATGACAATTATTTTGAAAATGATTTCTACACATTATCATCTTTTCAACATAAAATTTCTGGTAGCGACAGGAAAAATGCAACAGGTGGGACAGGGTTAACTAGATTAATAAATTCTTTGGAAGAAAAGGTAGATAACCATTATTGCTATATGATTAGTGGAAAAAGAATTTTGTATTTTACGAATGGATGTTTAAAATTTGACAAAGATAAATTCATTGGTTTTAATGATAGCAATGATTATATGACAAGTATTCCAAATAAGAATATATTTGCAACAGGAAATGTTTTCATACCGGGAACAGCATATAATTTAAGTTTTGCTATAAAGAAAGGATGGAATTTGTAATGAACAATTCTGTTAATTTGAAATTTAATAACACATTAACGAATTTAGCTGGTTATGACTATGGGTGTGAGATCTATCGTACACAGGTTAAAGGTAAAATAAACATTAATGAAATATTTACAATACAATTTCCATCTCAAATAACGGGTGTTGCATCATCTTTTGTTCAGGGATTTTTTTCAGAAATAGTTAGTGAAATAGGGTTAGTTTCAACTGAAGAAAGAACTAGAATAGAAAGTGATAATGAGAACTTAAAAAATAATTTAATCAAGAAACTATTCTAGGTAATTGTTATGGAAGTTTCAACTTTAATTTTATCTATTACATCATTGGTAGTTTCCATAATATTAGCATTAAATACTCATTTTCAAAATATTTCTCATAATAGAACAAATTTAAAAGCTAGATATTTCGAGATAATATTTGATGATATTCTTGTGGATATAATTCCGCATTCTATAAGTTTGATAAGTTTTGGCAAATCTGGAAAATTATTGGATGCAAATTGCTTATCAGACAATCTAGTGAATCTTCGAAAAAAAGCACAATATTTTAAATTTGATGATGAGGATTTTTACAAAGAATTGAAAAATGTTACCATGGATATTGAAGATTACATTTCAGAAAGCTGCAATAAAACGTGGGAAAATGATGAGCAAGCTGATTTTTTTAGTAATCTACATTCAAAAATTAAAGATTTATATTATTGTATTGATAAACGCTATTTAGATATAAAATAACGTTTCGAGAATCGTATAGTAATTCGAATCTTTTAATAATTGAATACGTGTCTGCTGAACAGATTAAATACATTATTGGAATCAAATAATATATTTTTGAACTGCTACAACAATGTGGCAGTTCTTTTTATATCAAAATCTCAGAAAGGACGGTGCCTCTCATGACAGCACGTCAAAAGAAATTTGCAGAATACTATGCTCAGAGCGGCAACACCGTTCAGAGTGCTATAAAGGCAGGATACAGCGAGAAGTATGCGAAAGCTGACGCCTGCAAAATCCTAGATAATCCTAGTGTTGCGGAGTATATCCGTGTGCTGTCCGAGAAAGCTCAGGACGAGCGTATAATGACCGCTAAGGAGAGGCAGGCACTCTTGTCTGATATCGCAAAGGACGGCAAGAATGACCCTGCTGACCGTATCAGAGCCGTCGATACCCTCAACAAAATGACAGGGGAATATGTGGCTAAGATACAGGCGGAGGTCAAGACCTCCGAAAAGCTTTCAGACGTTTTCGCTCAGATAGGCGGTGAGGGGCTTGACGAGTAAGTTTCCCCTGTCGCAGAAGTATATGGACTTCATCAACAGCGTTCGGGGCGTGTCTGCGGACTTCCTTGAGGGAACTACCGCAAGCGGCAAAACAACTGTGGGCGCAGGCATAAAGTTCATGCGTATGGTGTCGGCAAGCAGGAAAAAGCTTCACGTCATTGCCGCTAAGACTACGGGAAAGGCTGAGGAAACTATCATTCAGCAGGATAACGGCATTCTTGACCTGCACACCAATGCTAGGTACTTCGGCAACGGTGATAAGGACTACAAACTGCCGCATATCAAGTTTGAAGGCAAGATAATCTATATTCTGGGATATGACAACAAGGATAAGTGGGAAATGGTGCTGGGCGCTCAGTTCGGTTGCGTGTATATCGACGAGATAAATACCGCTGATATCGAGTTTGTCCGTGAGATGTCAACCCGTAACGATTACCTTATGGCGACCCTCAACCCTGACGACCCCTCGCTACCTGTGTACAAAGAGTTTGTCAACCGCTCACGTCCGTATCAGAAATACGCCTGTGACGTGCCTGCGGAGATAATGAAAGAGCTTACAGAAGAACTTGTACCCAATTGGCGGTACTGGTTCTTTACTTTTCGTGATAATCTTTCTCTTACTGATGAGGATATCAAGCGAAAAATGGCTGCCGCTCCGAAAGGCACAAAGCTGTATAAGAACAAGATACTCGGTCTGAGAGGACGTGCAACAGGGCTTGTGTTTGACCTGCAAAAGCGAAATATCTTGACAGCAGAGCAGGCGAAAGCTTTCAATTATGTGTACTTCTCAGCCGGGCTTGACACCGCTTACTCGCAATCCTCACCTGATACCATAGCGTTCACCTTTGTGGGCATAACGGCTGACAGAAGGTGCGTCACTCTTGACGAGGAAGTGTATAACAATCGTGACAGACAAGTACCGCTCACGCCATCCGACATACCGAAAATATTCACGGCGTTCTTGGAGAAAAACCGCAGGGCGTGGGGCTTTGCACGAGATGTGTATATCGACAGCGCAGATCAGGCGACCATACTTGAATGTCAGAAGTTCGGACGGCTCACAGGCAGTATATATAATTTTATCCCGGCATTCAAGAAAACGAAAATAATCGACCGAATACACTTGCAGTCAGCTTGGCTGGCGGCAGGTGATTTTTATATCCTTGAGCATTGCAAGGAGTACGCAGGCGAGCTTAACATATACAGTTGGAAAGAGGATAAGGCTGAGCCGGAGGACGGCAACGACCACCTTATCAATTCCTGTCAGTATGCCTGGCTGCCGTATCGTGACAAGATAGGAAGTGTGAAGATTGACTAAATTCAGCATAGGAAGCAAGGTGAAAAATATGATAAGAAACTGGCTTGATATCCAGCCTGCACCCGAATACAGTATAATTATCACAGAGAAAACAGGTTTTATGACAGATGTGATAAGGTCGCAGCTTTGGTATCGTGGTGACGCCGCAGAGCTTTCACAGTTCTTTCGTCAGCTTAACTTAGGCACAAATTCATTCTGGAGCAGCGTCCCTGAGAATGAAAAGATACGCAAGATACATAGCGGTCTGCCTGCAATAATCGCCGATACGCTTTCATACATTGTCTATTCTGATATGGACGATATCAAGGTCACAGGGGACAAAGCAAAGGCTGACTTCGATAATATCTGCGAGCATATAGACTTCACAGAGCTGACAGGCAAGGCGGTAGTTACCGCACTTGTTGACGGCGACGGAGCTTTCAAAATATCTGTGGATACTGAGCTTTCTGATACGCCAATAGTCGAGTTTATCGGCGCTGACAAAGTGGAGTATAACTTTGTACGAGGTCTGCTGAACGAGGTCATTTTTCATTCTGTGCATTATGCAGGCTCAAAGAGATTTCACCTTGAAGAGCATTACGGCAAGGGGTACATAGAAAGCCGTCTGTATGACGATAACGGTCACGAGGTCGGCTTGGACAACGTGCCTTGTCTTGCACAGATACCGCCCCGAACTGAGTTTGATGGCGAGTATATAATGGCTGTGCCGCTGAAATTCTTTTCATCACGGAAATACCCGAACAGGGGCAAGAGCATTTTTGACGGCGGCAAGTCTGATTGCTTTGACGCTTTAGACGAGGTCATCTCACAATGGTGGGACGCTATCAGAGCAGGCAGGGTAAAGCAGTATATCCCCGAAAGCATGATACCTAGAGATCCTGCAAGCGGTAAGCTTAAAGCGCCAAACCAGTTCGGCAACAGTTACATAAGCATTGACCCACCGCTTTCGGCAGAGGGTGCAGTGCCTAAGATAGAAGTAGTTCAGCCTGATATCAAGTATGAGGCGTTTGTGGCAAGCTATACGAATTGCCTGCTTATGTGTCTGCAAGGGCTTGTATCTCCTGCCACGCTGGGCATAGATGTTGGCAAGATGTCAAGCGCAGACGCTCAGCGAGAGAAGAAAGACGTCACAGGCAACACCCGAAACACTATCACAACGGCTCTTGAAAAGGCTCTGCCGCAGCTTGTTTCTGCGGTGCTCATGACCTATGACAATATGCAGGGCAAAGTCCCTGAGACTTATGAGGTGACAGTTGACTTCGGTGAGTACGGTGCGCCTGACTTTGACAGCAGAGTTGAAACTGTGGGCAAGGCGAGCACATATGGTATTATGTCAGTTGAAACGCAGGTGGAGGAGCTGTGGGGCAGTTCTAAAGAGGACGATTGGAAAGCTGCAGAGGTCAAGCGGATAATGCAGGAAAAGGGGCTTACAGAGGGTGAGCCTACTGCGGTAGGTGATGAGTACGCTTAATTTTAAGGACATAGCCAAAATATTTGAGGAGATAGAGCTAAGGCTCATATCTTCACTGAAACGCAATCTCAAAAGGCACAAGGCGGAAGAGCAGCGTTACGGCTTTGAATGGTCTGCTTGGCAGGCTGAGAAACTGAAAAATATGGAGAACTTCCGCCGTGAAAACCTCGACATTATGAACGAGTACGTTGACGTTATCGACGATCAGACAAGACAGCTTATGACGGAGCAGTTTCAAGAGGGTCAGCAGCAGGCACAACGGAGTGCCCAGGAGCTTTCTGACGAGCCTATAACACCTATCCCCGACAAGCATTTCTTTGGCGTGAACGAAAAGAAAATGGCAAAGCTTATGGAAGACGTCACCACCCTTGAAAAGACCGCTGAAACAGCCGCACTGCGAATGACAGACGATATTTACAGGCAGACTTTGAATAGGGTACAGCTTGCAATGGGAACAGGCTCTATGACGCTTAATGAGGCTATCGACCTTGCCACAAGGGACTTCCTCGACAAGGGCATAAACTGTATCGTATACGCTGACGGCAAGCGAGTGAACATTGCCGACTATGTGCGAATGGCTCTGCGGACAACTTCCACAAGGGCAGCGTTGCAGGGTGCGGCGAAACGCTTTGCAGAGCTTGGGTATGATACTGTGCTTGTGTCTCAGTATGGCGGCTGTTCAAAGACCTGTGAGCCTTGGCAAGGTCAAGTATACATTGATGATGTGTTCACGGTATGGGAGGGGGAAAAGGACGAGTTTCAAGGCAAGTCAAATTACTGTGGAGAGTGGTTTTGGCTGCTGTCGTACGCCGTAAAGAACGGGCTTTTCCACCCCAACTGCCGTCACACAATGACGCAGTATATACACGGCAGAACGCAGATACCTGAGCCGATACCGGCGGAGAAGATAAAAGAGCAGCGAGAACTTGAGCAGAAACAGCGTGCAATGGAGCGGAAGATACGCAAGCTCAAACGCTTTGCGGCAGGCACCTGCGACCCTGATACAGCAAAGGAATACCGCCGAAAACTCAGGCAGGCTCAGCAGGAATTAAAGGCGTTCGTTGAGGAGCATAATGAGGTGCTGCATAGGGATTATGACAGGGAGAAGTATTATGGCAGTGGTGTTGACAAAAACGTAAAAAGTGATATAATAAAAAACAATAAGTGTGAAATTACCACTGACAAAATCAATAAGTTCTTTTTGAAACCAAATGCAAAACACTCAGAGGAATTTTTCAGTGTTGGCTATAAAACAACAGATTTTGAACTTCTTGACAAGGATTTAAAGGCTTGCTTTGATTATAGCAAAGCGGTCGATAAAGTTGTTTCTGATAGTGGCGTTGAAAGATTTAGTATATTTGCTGAGTTAGGAGTAAACGAAAAGAAACGTTTCAGAACAGTTTGGCAAAAAGATACTCCTGAGAGTATCCCACGCATTATAACTGCACATAGAGAGGATGAGCGATAATGTTTGAATTATATGACAAAGTAAAGATCAAGTCAAATAGCATAGTCGGAACTATTATTGACAAATCAAATATTAACGGCAAAACGAACTATGTTGTTGAAAGTGATACAAAAGGAACAGCAGGTGGTTATGGTGGCGAATGGAAGCTGTATGACTGCAATGAAAATGAAATCGAAAAGATGTAAATAATTCTACCGCTCCGCTACGGCGAGGCGGTATTTTTATACCCAAACATCGGAACTAAGCACCTTAACGGGTGCTTTTTTCATACACAAATTTAAGAAAGCGAGGTCAGAAAATGGACGAGAAAAAGAAACTCCCTGATGAGGAGGAGAAGAAAACTCCCGACACTCACGAGGAGAAAAAGGACGAGTCAAAGGCTGAGGAAAAGCCTGCGGACAAGGCAGATGAGAACTCTGCCGGCAAGGAACAACCTGCGGTGGACGATAGTCAGGCTGACGAGAACGGTGAGGGTGCTGATAAGTCTGCGGAAGATAAGCAGGAACAGCCAAGCGAGGATAAGTCCGACAAGCAGGACAGTGCAGAGAACGCACCTGATGAAAAGGACCAGGAGATACTCAGGCTCAAAACTCAGATAGCCGCTATGCAGCTTGGTATCAAGCCCGACTGTATCGAAGACGCCGTTGCGGTGGCTGAAAGCTATGTGAGAAACGGCAGTCAGCAGGATATCAACGCCGCCCTTTCTGCAGTTGTGAAGAAGTATCCAGATATGAAAGGCGAGGGTGGCAAAAAGTCCGACGGCAAAAAGCAGGGAGGTTTCAAGGTCGGTGCAGGATCTTCGGATACTGATGAAAAGAAGCCACAGAGCAAACCAACAGTGCAGAAACGCTGGAACAAATTCAAGTAAAAAACAGGAGGAATGAATCATGCCAAATCTTAATTACGCAGAAGTATGGAATCCCGAACTCTTGGAGATAAGGATCCAGGAAACACTGTCAAGCCCGTTCATCACACAGAACGTTAGGTGGCTTGACGCAAAGACTTTCCACTTCACACAGATGTCAACATCAGGCTACAAGAGCCACAACAGAAACGGCGGCTGGAACACAGGTAAGTATGTTCAGACGGACGTGCCTTTCACTCTTACACACGATCGTGACGTTGAGTTTCTTGTGGATAAGGCTGACGTTGACGAAACAAACTCATCAGCGTCTATCAAGAATATCTCAAAGGTATTCGAGAAAACACAGTCTGCTCCCGAAACGGACGCTCTGTTCTTCTCAAAGACAGCTCAGAGAGCGGCAGAGCTTGAGGGCTATCACTCATCAACAGCCGCTTCATCATACACAAAGGGCAACGTGTTTGATAAGCTCAAAGGCTTTCTTTCAGCAGGCAAGCTGAGAAGATACAAGGCAAACGGCTCTCTTATCATGTATGTGACTTCCACAATTATGGACCTGCTGGAGCAGTCTGACAAGTTCACGAGAAAAATCGAAATGACACAGATCGCAGAGGGAGGACTTGGTCTTAGAACAAGAGTGACCGACATTGACGGTGTGCCTATCATGGAGGTCATTGATGATGAGCGTTTCTATGACCGCTTCAACTTTGATCCTGAGGACGGCGGCTTTGAGCCTTGCACTGCAAGCTATGTAAAGACCGCTGATACCGATATCGTGAGCGGCAAGGAGTATTACACCGAATCAAGCGGTTCTTACACTAAGGTATCAGGCACACCGAGCAAGTCTGCACTTGATACCTACTATGAAAAAGTCGCAGGTTCACACAAGATAAACGTGCTTATCGCAACACCTGAGACCACAAAGATAGTGCCTAAGATCAACAGCATTTACAGCTTTGCTCCGGGCGGACACACAGAGGGTGACGGCTGGCTCTATCAGAACAGAGCGTTCTCAGATGTTTTCACTTTCCCGAACGGCAAGGACGGAAAGATAGACAGCATTTACGCTGACGTTGACACAGCCGAATACAGCGAGTAAGGGGTGAGGGATATGTACCTTACCCCTACCGAGTTCTGCAACATCTGCCCTGAGTGTGATATCCCCGAGGAACAGTTCTCAGCTATTCGGCAAAGGGCTGAAAGCGATATCGACACGCTGACTTTCAACCGCATAACAGCAGAGGGCATTGACAGCTTCACAGACTTTCAGAGAGAGCGTATAAAGCGTTCCACAGCCTTGCAGATGAAATTCATCTATGACAATTCGGAGCTGTTAGAAAGCCCTCTGAGCGCTTACAGCATAAGCGGAGTTTCAATGTCATTCGATAAGTCAAAGGTGGTATCTCTTGACGGCGTTATCACAACACGTCAGGTCTACAATGTGCTTATGCAGACAGGACTATGTTACAGGGGGCTGATGTAATGAAGTTTCCTCAGCTTGTACCTGAAAGGGTATGCAAAACGCCCTGTAAGGTCTATCGAACGGACGGACTTAATCGTGACGGCTCAAAGAAGCAGACGGTCATATTTGAGGGCAAATGCTTTCACTCTGAAAAGTCAAGGCAGAAATTATCCGCAGAGAAACAGCTTATAACCTTGTCAGGCGAGGCTCTTTTCTGCGGAGATATAGCCCCTGATAACGCTGTTATAGAGGGCTATGCGGTCATAGGCGGCAGGACGTACAAGATATATGGCTCTGAGAAAGCCAAAGACCCTGACGGCAGGGTGAATTACACAAGATTGGAGTTGATATAGTGGGCATTGAAATAAAGCTTGATGTGCAGGCAATAAAAGCTATCGAAGACGCTGCTGTGAAGTCTGCTGAGGTGGCTATGGAGCAGGTGAGGACAGACCTTGTAAGTGCTCAGACAATGCCGTTCGATACAGGCGATATGCAGAATAATCAGACCTTTGTCCACGCTGACGAAAGCGGTGCAAGTCTTGTAACAGGCTCTCCGCAGGCAAGACGTTTGTACTATCACCCTGAGTATCATTTTCAGAAAGGCAATAACCCCAACGCAGGTGCGGCTTGGCTTGAGCCATATATCACAGGCAGTAAAAAGGACCTTGCCAAAAATGAGTTTGTGGCAGAGTTCAAAAAGAGGACAGGCGTATGAATTTACTTAACATAGCGGATATGCTGAGCGATATCCTTGAATTGCAGGACGTGTATGCAGGCACTATTGACGGCAACCTTGATAAGTGCATAGGCGTGTACAACGCAAAGACCTCAAAGCCACAGCGTATCTGCATAGGCGGAAAAGCCTGCACAAAAACACTTGAAAAACATATCTCGGTGCTTATTCATTGGACCGACAATCCCACGCAGGCAGAGATAAAGGCTCAGAGCGTTCTTGATATCCTATCCGATATCCGTCAGTATAAGGGTGACGGATTTACGGTAAAGTATCTTGAATGCAAAGAGCCTGTTTCTGTTGGCAGGGACGAGCGAGGCGTGTGTGAATATGTTATCGAGGCAACAGTATATTATGAAAGGAATGAATGAGTATGGCAAACACAACAGGAGTTTATCCCGTATATGAAAACCAGTTCAAGATAGACAAGACAGGCGGCGACGGCTCGACAGAGAGCAATCTTGTGACTATTGCCGATATGGAGAGCTTTTCAGTATCCATTGACGGCAATATCGAGGAGTGGAAGCCTTTTGATCAGCTGGGCTGGACAAGACGTCTGCTCACTGGTAAGTCTATCACTATCAGTATCTCAGGCAAGAGAAACGTCGGTGACGCAGGCAATGACTACATCGAGAGCCTTGCACTCAAAACAGGTGCTGCGGCGACCACAACCCTTGTGTGGAATTTCCCAAGCGGAGCAAAGCTTGTTATCAAGGGTGTTGTCAGCGTAACAGAATGGGGCGGCGGAGATTCAACGGCAGTCGCACCGCTTGCGTTCGACTTTGCTTCCGACGGCAAGCCTGAGTTTACAGAGGCGGCAGCGTAAACAACAATATTTGACAAGAAAAACTATCTGTGATATAATGACTTTGGGTACTGCAAATAACGGTAGGCGGTTTAAATAATCCTCCAAAAGCCTCATGGCTAAGGAGGTGAGCGACACATGAGCGTTATGGAAGTCTTAACTTTACTTCTACTTATAACAAACATAATTGGGCTTGTGCTCAATGTCTGCAATAAAAAGAAATAACCGCCCTTCTGCCAAAGGACGGTTATAATTTAAATTGACCAACTGGAGGTAAACCGCTTATCGCAGTACCTCTCTTTATGTTCATTATATCACAGCAAAATAACAATGTCAAGCACTTCGTTTATAGCGGAGTGCTTTTCTTATACCTAAAATCAGAAAGGATAATAACTATGGCAAAGATGTATACACTCGACAGCAAGCTTCTTACAGGTACACCAGAGATAAGAGTAGGCGACAAGGTCTACCCTGTGGACGACAGGCAGAAAACTGTCAAGAAGATACTTGACATCTGCGACAAGAACGCTGAAAAGAAAGACCTTGATATGATAGACGAGGTTTTCAAGCTTGCGTTCGCATCAAAGGACTACAAGGAGATAGAGACAATGAATATGCCTTGGGCGGCATATCAGCAGCTTTTCACTCTTGTTATCTCAGCGGTAACAGGCGAGGACGCAGAAAAGACAGAGGCTCGATTTCCGCAGGAAAACGCAGAGTAAATTTGAAGAAAGCTGGTACGATCTTGACTATGACCGAGAGCTTATCATACAATCCATTGCAAAGCAGTACAATATCCTGCCCTCAGAGCAGGAAAATCTGCATTACAGCGATTGGTACAGGCTCGTTGCAGGGCTTATGCACGATACGCCGCTGGGTCAGATCGTTCGTATCAGGAGCGAAGACAACAAGGATATCATAAAGAATTTCGACAGGTATGAAAAGCAAATACGCTCAGAGTGGACGGCGTTCAGAAGTCAGAAAGCAAAGAAAACGTTCACGGAGCAGGACAAGCTTGAAACTGCGAGATACTTTGAAAGGCTGTTCAAGGGAATGTTCGGAAAGGCAGGTGATAAGTAATGGCAGACGGAGCAAGCGTTGGTGTTATATCTCTTGACCTTGTGATAAAAAACAAGGTGCAGGAGCAGCTTGACAAGATATCTGCAAGCATACAGAACGGTTTTTCAAAGCCAGTAGAGCAGGCAGAGAAAGCTGTTGAGAACGCTATGGATAAGACCGCCAAAGCAATAGACGAGGGCTTTGGCAGTGCGTCGGAGATAGCTCAGAAGAGTATGCAGGAGGCTGTTGAAAAGGCAATGGCTGAGTATGATAAGCTGGGCAAAAAGGCGCAGGAAGCGGTAGGGCAGACGGATAATATCAAGCCTAAAACTGTTCAGGTGAACTATGACCCCGAGTATGACACTACAAAGGTCGAAGCTGAGGTCAATGAACTAACGGATAAGATAGTTCAGAAAATGCAGGACAAGACTAAATCAAGTTCTGCGAAGATAAGTCAGACAGCAGCGGAAACGGCAAACAAGTCGGCCGAAAGCGTTTCAGAGCAGACAACAAAAATGGACGATATTATTGCAGGCTTTGCTGAAAGTGCCGTGCAGAAAATAAAGACTGTTGCAGGCAGGATAAAAAGCGGTATCGGCTCAGCCGTAAGCTTTGCAGGCAAGGCGGTGAAGTCAACTCTCGGCGGAGCTTTCAAGACAATGCGTTCGGCAGGTTCGAAGGCTGTTGACGCAGTTAAATCCAAATTCAGCAGGCTTAAAACAACTATCGACAGCACTTCAAAACCGCTGAGTAAGTTTACACATTCGCTCAAATCTGCGGCAAAAAGAGTGTTCTTAATGGCAGGCGTGCTTGTTTTGCTGAAAGGAATACGTTCCGCTGTCGCAAACGCTGTTTCAGGCAACGAAGAATTTGCCAAGTCCTTAAACGAAATAAAAGCAAACCTCACCATAGCTTTCACACCTATAATGAACACAGTTATGCCGTATCTCAATACGCTTATGACGGGCGTAGCGACGGCGACAAAAACTGTGGCGGCGTTTATCTCTGAGCTTTTCGGCACCACCTATCAGAAGTCCTTGCAGGCGACAAAGCAGGCGCAGAAATCAGCGGAGAAGATAAAGAAAACTCAGGATACTTACCTTGCAGACTTTGACGTTGTAAGAGTTGCACCAGATCAGAGCAAGTCCGATACAGACAGTTCAGAGGGCGGCATTGATTACTCAGCCATAAACGGCGACAACGTTCAGCTTCCTGATTGGGCGGAGCGTATGAAAGACGCCATTAAGTCGGGGGACTGGGCAGGAGTTGGCTCTCTTGTGGCTGAAAAGGTCAACGGAGCTTTCGCATACATCAACTGGGACGGTATTCAGAAAAAGCTGAATAGCTTTGTGGATAAGCTTACAGACGGTCTGAACAGCTTTATTAACGGCGTTGATTGGACAGGTCTTGGTGACAGCTTCGGTGGAGGCATAAACACAATTTTTGGCGCAGGATACCGCTTTATGAAGAAGTTCGATTGGGCAGGCTTCGGCAAGGGTACGGCTAATTTTCTTAACGGCGGTATAAAGAAAACAGATTGGTCGCTTATCGGCAAGACCCTTGCTTCAAAATGGCAAGCTATCATCGACTATCTTTATTCGTTCGTTACCACCTTTGATTGGTCGGGCTTTGGCTCGTCCATAGGCACTTCTGTGAACGGCTGGTTTGATGAGATTGATTGGGGCAAGGCAGGAACGACTATCTCTGAGGGCGTAAAAGGTCTGCTTGATACGGCAATAAACTTCCTGCAAACTGTAAACTGGCAGGGCATAGGCGAAAAGCTGTGGACGTTCATTTCTACAATAGATTGGAGCGGCATTGCCACAAAACTTTTCAAGGCAATAGGTTCAGCTATAGGCGGTGCGGTATCGGTGCTGTGGGGCTTTATCAAGGACGCTGTTTTCAGTATCCGTGACTACTTTACGGAGAAGATACAAGACTGTGGCGGTAATATCGTTGAGGGGCTTTTCACAGGTATCGTTGACGCTTTCAAGGGCATAGGTACTTGGCTTTATGACCATGTTCTTACGCCGTTTCTTGAGGGCTTCAAGAACTGTTTTGGTATTCACAGCCCTAGTAAGGTCATGGCTGAAATGGGCGGATATATCATACAAGGTCTGTATAATGCCGTATCTGAAGGTATTGCAAAGATAAAGGAGATCTTCACAAAGCTTCTTAACGCTGTCAAGGGCGTTTTCAAAGGCATAGGCAAGTGGTTCAAAAAGACCTTTTCAGACGCTTTCGGAGGCGTAAAGACCATTCTAAACGGCATTATAATGTTCGTCAAGAGCATTTTTACAGGCAATTGGAAAAAGGCTTGGCAGGGTGTAAAGAAGATTTTCAAAGGCGTATGGGACACGCTTTACAGCGTTGTGAAAGCACCTATAAACCTAATTATCGGTGCAGTAAACAAAATGACCAGTGCTATTGAAAGTGCGGTCAACTGGATAATCGACGGCATTAACAGCCTGAGTTTTGATGTGCCTGATTGGGTGCCTGGCATAGGCGGAGAAACCTTCGGCTTTGATCTTGATACAATAAGCATACCTGAGATACCAAAGCTTGCCACAGGCGGACTTGCGTCAGCACCGACCCTTGCAATGGTGGGCGATAACAGGAACGCAAAGGCAGACCCGGAGGTGATCTCACCTCTGAGCAAACTGCAAGGTATGCTTGATAACGGCAAGCTGGACGAGGTGTTAAGGGTGCTGAACGCTATACTTGATTGGCTGAAAGCTTATGACCCTGTGTTCTTCGGAACAGTTGACAGCAAGGTGCTTTTCAAGTGTATGCAGGACAGCAACAATCAGTATAAACGTAAGACGGGAGTGAGTGCATTTTGACAGGAACATTGCTAAAGATAAACGGCGTATGGGTGACAGACCCTGACCCTGATAGCTGGAGCCCTGTAAACTGTTACGAATGGACGGCAGGTTCAGGACGAGTGAATACAACAGGTCTGTTTGTGGGTGCAAGAAAGTTCTGCAAATATAAACTGCCTTGCAAGTGGACAATGCTTCCTGTGGCAGATTCAGCCGAGATACAATCCCTTATTGAGGACGGACCCGACTTTGCAGAACTGGAGTTTTGGCACAATGGCAAGTATTATTCTATATCCGCCAACGCAAGCGACTATGTACCGCAGGGGCTTGTCAGACTTGACGGTGGTGAGTATTACAAGAGCTGTACTGTCACATTCGCAGAACGTTAGGAGGGCATATGTACACCATAGCAAGCAATGAGATAACAAGCAGGATAGAGAGTTACAAAGCCTTGTGGGGTATGTGGATAGAGGACGCTCAGAGTGAAACACCTGTGGCATATGACGGCATTCAGAACGTTCAGACGGACATTCAATCAACATCTCTGAGTGATGATATAGAGCTTGGAGCGGTCTGTTCTCAGAGCGTGACGGCGGAGCTTGTTGACGACGGGACTAAGTATCTTGGAAATGAGTATGTTTTCAGTTTGTATACAAAGGACGCAACTTCATCTGATACAAATGACGAAAAGATACCAATGGGACGTTTCACCTGTGTGAAGTCGAAAAAGTCGGGCGGCAGCGTCCAGCTGACAATGGCGGACAAGCTGTACTTTTCGGACAAACCATATGTACCACATATCCCTATGCCAAACTGGAATAAAGCCGTCGAAGACGACATCTGCAGACAATTAGGATTGCAGAACGGCAATGACTATACAGAGGTGCGACTATTGCATGACAAGAACGGCAGAAGGTTGATAGATAAGAACGGCAAGGTGCTGTACTCAAAGTATTTCTATTTCAAGGTCAGCTCAGTGCCAAAGGACGTGACCATGCGGCAAATGTTGTCCTATCTGGCTTCTGCACAAGGCGAGTTCGGGTATGTTGACAGGTATGGAAAGTACGTCCGAAAGTGGTATGGCAAACCGGTGAAAACGCTTGACAACAACACCATAGACCTGCCTACGCTGTCAGAAAGACAGAACGTGATAGTCGGCATAATCTGCAAGGTCAGTGAAGATGTAACGCTGTCGCTAGGCGTGACAGATACAACGCAAGGTCGAGTCTTGGAGTTTGAAAATCCATACATGACAGAGTCACTTTTGCAATCTCTGTGGCGCAGGATAGGTGGCTTTTCATGGTATACAACAGAATTGTATCACAGATTAGGCGATCCACGTTTCGACATAGGTGACGTGGTGACCTACACCAACGGCACAGACAGCTATGATATACCGATAACGAATTTAGGATTTACCTTTGACGGCGGACTGAGTGCTGATATCTCAGCAGTGGGTCTGAACGTTGAAGAACAGCTTTAAGGGGGCGAGATAATGGCTGATGAAAATGTGACATTGGCACAGGATATCACTGAAAATGACTATCCTATGCAACACGCAGGCGAGGAAATCGATGAGATACTGAGCCGAGCCGGCAAGATACACTATGGCACTGTGGAACACAAGATGACGGGAGCAAATGCGCTGATGCGGATACCGCTTGGACTGAATTTTGTGCCTAAGCAGGTTATAGCAACACTACGGCAGACAGACATACCAACACCATACAAGACGTTCTGCACCCACGTTAGTGGTTCGGGAAAGTCGTACTATCTGAACGTCTGCATGGGAGCTAATAACGGGTCAACAGTAAATGTCCCGACAGGAACGTACTATGTGGATTACATTGCGATAGAATAGGGGTGATTAAATGACGATAACATTAAATGCAGATTATGACGTAACCCTAAGCACAGCCCTGCTAGGCTATATAGGTGAAACAAATGCCCGTCCTGTGTCTGTCGAAGGGCTGACAGTAGACGGCGCAGACCGCTATGTGCTAACGATAGACTACGGTGACGGCACTGTCTATGAGGTCGATATCACAGGTGGACAGTGGACACCTACTGCAGATATACTGCGGTCAGCGCAGACAGTCAGCTGTCAGATATGTGCGAAAAAACTGTCAGGCGATGAGTATATTTTAGTAAAAAAATCACGCATATTCCGCCTGAGAATAGGTGCGGCTATAGGTGACAATGCTATCCCGTCACCAAGTGTGGCAGCTGACGCACTGGATAAGATAGATGCCATAGGCAGACAGGCACACGCAGATATGCAGACAGCTGTCACCGCCGCAGACACGGCGACAACAGCGGCTGAAAATGCAAAAAAAACTGCCACAAACGCAGGATTGTCAGCCGACACGGCAACGCAGGCGGCTGAACGTGCCGAAACCGCAAAGACAGCGGCTGAAACGTCCGTAACGCAGGCAGAAACCGCTATGCAGGGTGCAGAAACCGCACGTGCTGAGGCGGTTAAATCACAGAATAGTGCCAAGGTATCAGCAGCCCAAGCATCTGCATCGGCACAGCAGACCACAGCCGACAAGAACATAACAACAGGCTACGCAAAGACCGCAAAGACCTGCGCTGACAGCACAGCAGCAGACAAGCAGGCGGTGCAGGAAATGGCAACGCAGGTGACAGCCGACAAGGCTACAGTGGTAGACCATGCCGCTAAGGTCGCAGAGGGCAGAACTGCCGCCGAAGCTGCCGCACAGACAGCACAAGCCATAGCGGATAGTTTGCCTGATGACTACACAACAGCGGTTGAAAAGATTGCCGAGAATACAGCAGAAATAGCTAACGTGAAACTAACTGATAAGGAACTAAAAAGACGTGTGGACGCACTGTTTGATATAGGACAGGGTGTGACCCATAAATTTGAAACCGACAGCGAAACCGCATACACCAAGACTGTCCCTACAGGGGCAAAGCTGATGTCGGTGAAGAACGTGGGTGGTAGGTCGGTTGTGTTTAATCAGTTTGCGAAAAATAAACCATTCGATTCCAGAAATGGAATTACAACGTCAACGGACGGAAATTATTCAGTTCTGGACGGAACGGCAACCAATGCTATAACTGCGAAGGGATGGTGGGGTTTGAAATTGGACGAATTTTCGCCAACTAACGGACACAAATATTTGTTTTGTTCAAAAATTATCTCAGGAACCGTTAATCCTGCAAATGGATGCACAATCGGAACTGCAATCCAAAAACAGATTGTTGGAAAATCGTTCATATTTGAAATGTCGGATAAACATTGGGATAGCAACTGGTTGTCGGCTATATATTCCGATAAAGACACAGTTTTCAACAAACTCAAATTTTCCGTCATGCTGATAGACCTCACCCTCATGTTCGGTTCGGGCAACGAGCCTGCAAGCGTGGAAGAATTTGAAGCCATGTTCCCTAATGATTATTACCCATATAACGTCGGTGAAATTATAAGTGCTGGCACAGAGAGCGTTGTGGAGCAGGGAAAGAATTTGTTTGATTATACTGACAAAACCCATTATGGGGCGAACATAAGCAAGGTTGAAAATGGTGTTATTTACACAAAAGGTTTAACGACAACTGTCCTAAATGTTCCGACTGTTGCCGGCAATAAGTATACACTGTCATTCAAAATAAAATCAAATACGACCAATCAAGGCGGTTTGCGTTGGTCACTACAAAAAGGGAAAAACATATCATACGCACATGATAGTTCGCTGATAAAATCAGAAGTAGGTTTTGCGGCAAACACAGAATATCAGGCAGTAGTTCCGTTCGTAGCCGACACTGATTTTGTGTCCCTGTGTACCATAGTAGGCATGGTCTATGACGTTCAGTTAGAAAATGGTAATACCATTACCAACTATTCCCCATTCTATCAGACTGAACACCCAATCCCCGAAGCTATCCGCAATCTGCCTGGCTACGGCGTAGAGGGTAACATTGTGGACTACGAAAACAAAACGTATACACAGGTCAACAGTGTTAGCGGAACGGAAATAGTGCCATTAGAAAAACCAATCGTCACAGACATTTCAACCATGATACCAGATGATTTTCTGCGAAATCTAACAGTTGAAGCAGGCGGTAGCATAACGTTCAAAAACGGCAATGGCGACAGCTATCGCATACCAGTGCCGTCGGAAGAAGAATATATTGTGAAGCTGAGTGAAGTAGGAGGTAGCATATGACAGAATTGCAAGAAGAAATGCTGAAAGCCGCAGGGCTGACGGAAGATAATTTTGAAAAACCTACAGTAACTGAGCAGGACAAGATAATGGCACAAGTGCTATACACAGCTGCTATGACAGGCACGCTGATAGGCGAGGAGGGCGAGTGATGTATTACAGCATTATTAAACGTTTCTATGATCTGGGTGTGTATTCGCTGGCAAAGGTCAAAGATTTTGTCAAGGCAGGCGTTATTAGTCCGGAGCAGTTCAAAGAAATCACAAAGGAGGTATACCATGAAGCAGAAGTTAGCGAAGCTCATTGATGTAAAGTCCATTGTAACACTGTTTTTGACAGCGGTGTTCTGCGTGTTGGCACTTCGACGCACGATTTCAGCAGAGCAGTTCATCACAGTGTTTACTGTGGTGATATCGTTCTACTTCGGCACGCAGTCGGCAAAGAAAGGCGGTGACGGCGAGTGACGGAAGCAATTATCGTTGCACTGATAACGGCGGCTTCGGCGGTAATGTGTCAGCTCGTTATAGCATCTAACAGCCGTAAGACTATGCAACAGGCACAGTACGACAGCCAAAAGCTCATTGAGTACAAGATAGACAAGCTGTCTGAGCGTGTGGACAAGCACAATTCCGTTATCGCTCGGACGTACAAGCTGGAACAGGACTATGCTTTGATTGATGAGAAAATCAAGGTGGCTAATCATAGAATTGACGATTTGGAAAGGAAGTAATTTTTATGGCAAAGACATTCAAGGGTATTGACGTTTCACAGTATCAGCAGGGCGTTGACTTCAAGAAGGTCAAGGCTTCGGGGGTCGATTTCGTTATCATTCGTGCAGGCTATGGCAAGTACGCTAATCAGAAAGACCCATATTTTGAGAAAAACTACAAGGCAGCTAAGGCGGCAGGGCTAAAGGTCGGTGCTTACTGGTACAGCTATGCGGCGAGCGTCGAGGACGCAAAGGCAGAGGCTCAGACCTGTATCAACGCTATCAAGGGCAAGACGTTTGAGTATCCGATATACTTCGACCTTGAGGAGCGTTCACAGTTCGCAAAGGGCAGAGCATTTTGCAACAGCCTTGTCAAGACTTTCTGCAATGCACTTGAACACGCAGGCTATTGGGCAGGACTGTATATCAGCCGTTCGCCGCTTCAGACATACATATCCTCCTCAGTTGCAAAGAGGTATGCACTTTGGATAGCCGAATACGGCTCACGTTGCAACTACGGCGGCACTTATGGTATGTGGCAGTACAGCTCCACTGGAAGAGTCAGCGGTATCAGCGGCAATGTTGACATGGATATCTGCTATGTGGACTATCCTGCGAAGATCAAGGCGGCAGGGCTGAACGGCTTCAAGAAGACCACCAGCTCGACCACAAAGCCGTCTGCAAGCCACGCCAAGAAGACAGTAACGTACACTGTGAAGCGTGGAGACACGCTCTCGGGCATTGCACGGCGCTACAAGACCACTGTTGCGAAGCTTGTCAAGGACAATGGTATCAAGAACGCTAATCTCATTTATGTGGGGCAGAAAATAAAAATCAAATAGGTAGAATTTCAGCCGTCCCGGACTTTTTGTGGGTCTGAGGCGGCTGATTTTGCGTACACAATAAAGGTTTTGACATCATAATCTATGTTCCACTACATAGTCCCTTATCGTAAATTTTCAAGGAATATCACAGAACATCACACAAAACAAAAACAGTTATCAAACCACGCATTTACGCAATTTAATAGCTGCTTTGCTGGAGCTGCTAACCGGGCTTGAACCGGTGACCTCGTCCTTACCAAGGACGTGCTCTACCTACTGAGCCATAGCAGCAAACCAATTACAGTAATATATTATACACTATCTCTGCCGCTTTGTCAAGCCCTTTTCACAACTTTTTTACTCTATTCCCTCATCGTCATCGTCATCTGCCTGAACGCTTGGGTCGTAATCATCATATGTGTCCATAAAATTGTACTTCTTGCCCTTGTATTCGTATTGTATCACAGTGCGCAGATTGACGTTATAAACGCTCTTGAAAATATTGTTTTCAATGTTGGGATTGGTGGCACGAAACTTTGCTATAAGCTCCTTCATTTCCTGCCGCTTTGATACCTCACCCTTTTTCTCTGACCCCTCGTAGCTCTCAGTGAAACGGCAGGCACAGCGGATAAAATGCAGATCGTTCTGCTCAACCCAGCGGATAATGTCCGCCTCTTTCACCATGTACAGGGGTCTGATAAGCTCCATGCCTGCGTAGTTCCTCGAGTGTAGCTTCGGCATCATAGTCTGAATCTGTCCTCCGTATACCATGCTCATGAGTATGGTTTCTATAACATCATCAAAATGATGTCCCAAAGCTATCTTGTTGCACCCAAGATCCTGCGCAAATTTGTAAAGCCAGCCACGTCTCATTCTTGCACAAAGATAGCATGGGTTGCGTTTTGTGTTGTATGCAATATCAAAGATCTTTGTTTCAAACATTTTTATGGGTATGCCCATAAGTGCCGCATTGTCGATTATTCTCTGCCTGTTGGCGTCGCTGTAACCGGGGTTCATTACAATAAACTTCAGCCCGATATCCATTCCCTGATATTTCTGCAAATGCTGCATACACTTAGCAAGAAGCATTGAGTCCTTGCCGCCTGATATGCACACCGCTATTTTGTCGCCGGGCTTTATCATATCGTAACGTTCATATCCCATAACGAACTTGTTCCATATATCTCTGCGAAAATCAGTAACGATGCTCCGCTCTATCTTCTGCTGTGGCGTCAATATTCTTGACATCTCAAACTCTCCTTAAAATAATCAAATTACTAATTAAATTCTACTATTTTTATGGGATTTTGTCAACCTTTTACGCCAGTTGACTTTAGGGCATGATACTGCTATAATATAGTAAAATGATAATATATTCAGGAGGCTGCCATGAGCGAAAATATAGAACGTGAGATAAAAATTTCTCTCACACAGGAGCAGTACAAGACCGCTGAAAAGCTTTTTCAGTGGAACAAAATAATCGAGCAGACCAATTTTTATTATATCCCGCAAAGAGATTCAGGCATGACAAGTATCCGTGTCAGGCAGATAGGTGAAAAATATTTTTTGCAGCTTAAAGCACCTATCTCCGAAAACGGTGCGCTTCATGTGAAAAAAGAGTATGAACAACAGCTTGACAGCCTGCCAGAAAAGCTCACCGCACAGGAGCTTTCACAGCTTGTGGGGAGAGATTTCCCTGCCGCTGACCTTGCAGGCTCTTTGCATACTCAGCGCAAGCTCTGCACCGATTTCGACCATGTTGAGATATGCCTTGACAAAAGCGAATATCTCGGCTTGACAGACTATGAGTTGGAGCTTGAATATACAGCCGACTATCCCGAAAAGCCTTTGGAAATACTGAAAAATGCAGGTATCACACAGGGAGAAGCGGTCATAGGCAAGTATGCAAGGTTCATGGAAAGAGCGAAAAAGCTTGGCAAGTGCTGATTTTTGCCTATCTGCGGTCATTTTCTATGAAAAAGCACCCACAGCCTGCAAAGGTTTGGGCAATAATGATAATTGACAGTGACGTTATAATATGTTATTATATTAAAGTGTTAAAACGTATGAAATGGTATTTTGACGATACCCGAAAGGAAGTTAATAATGAAAAGATCTATTTTTAAGACTATCGCATCACTTTCCGCTGCTGCCATGATGCTTTTGGCTGTAGGCTGCGGAAGCACATCTGATTCTTCATCAGCAGCAGGCACAAACAGCACAGCCGCTGCAACAGGCGAGGATAACTCACTTCAGAAGGTTCTTGACTCAGGCAAGCTTGTGCTTGGTCTTGACCCAACATTCAAGCCAATGGGATACACAGACGAGAACGACAACATCGTAGGCTTTGATATCGACGTTGCAAAGGAAGTTTGCTCAAGACTTGGTGTAGAGCTTGAAACTTACTCTGTAAACTGGGATACAAAGGAGCAGGATCTTAATGCAGGCACAATAGATTGTATCTGGAACGGCCTTTCTGTCAGCGATGAGAGAAAGAAAGTAATGCTCATGAGCGAGCCTTACATGAAGAATGAAATGGTGTTCGTTGTAAACGGCTCAAGCGACGTTGCTTCACAGGCTGATCTTGCAGGTAAGAACATTGCCGTACAGAACGGCTCAACAGCACAGGAAACACTTCTTGCATCTGACGTTGTAGCAAATGGTGCGACAACAACAGAGCTTGCAACAAATGTTGAAGCCCTCCAGCAGTTGGAGCTTAACATGGTAGACGCAGCGTTCCTTGACTCAGTAGTTGCAAACTACGAGATATCCACATCAGGCAAGGATTACAAGGTGCTTCCTGACGGCCTTGACCCAGAGGAGTACGCTATCGGCTTCAGACTTGGTGATCAGGCACTTTGCGACAAGATCGAGGAGATCCTTCACGAAATGAAGCAGGACGGCAAGCTTGCTGAGATATCAACAACTTGGTTCGGAAGCGACATCACGACCATAGAATAATCACAAAACATTCAATCGGACAGTCTTCGGGCTGTCCGATTTTTTGCTTTATGAAGTTTTTTGCGTGTCATATCTTTAGAAAATAAAAAGTCTCGCAAACAACGTGTTTACGAGATTTTTTGGCAAAGAACCGTAATTTTGATAGAAACCATCAAAGGGGGTGCAACTTCGGTTCAGAGGGGGGTGCAGTTCTCGATTTGAGGGGGTGCATTGTTTTTGACAACTCCACTGCCACTCCACGTCAAACCAGAATTTATAAATTAAGTTCTTCAATGAAATTTAGAATACGCTGCGTTGCCAACTCATCCCTGGACAGTTTTAGCAATCTATCAGCCGTAATCCATTTATAATTAGATGTTTCTCCTTCTTGCAAAACGATACTATCCTTATCTATATCCGTAATGCAAAGATACTCCACATAAAACGATTTATGGTTGTGGTGGAGCACCCTTCCTATTTCCACTAAATTATCGGAGGTAATTCCCGTTTCTTCATGAAGTTCTCTAGCGGCACAGGTTACAGGGGCTTCACCTTGTAAAGCAGAACCACCCGCTGTAGCCTCCCACATTCCGCCCAAATGCTTTCTTTTATCCCTTTGCATGATGAGATAACTTCCATCTATATGTCTAACGATTATTTCACAGACCAAATGAAAAAAACCTTCCGGAATTGCCTCTCCTCGAACCAGAGTTACACCTTGAATCTTTTTGAAATCTCTATCATAAGCGTCCCACAGTTCCATACTTCATTTTTCTCCATAAATTCCGATTTGTCTAACTCATTATAGCATAAAAATTCACCGCAATTCTATCAAAATTACGGTGGACTTATGGCGGAGAAGGAGGGATTCGAACCCTCGATGAGCTATTAACCCATACACGAGTTCCAGTCGTGCGCCATAAACCGGGCTAGGCGACTTCTCCAGTTTATTATTTTCATATGTGTCACACTATCTAAGCGACTTTAATATTATACCATATGATCTTCTGCTTGTCAAGATATTTTTGAAATTTTTTTGTTCTTTTCTTGCTCAATATTACCGTGTGAAAAAAGATCTCTCTGTGATGTTTTATTTATTAACAATATTCTTGAAAGTTTTTATTTTGTTGTCTATATGAACATGCTACCGAAAATTTTCGCAATTTGGAAATCGATTAAGTGAATTGTTTAGTTTATTTGCAACAAATTTAATTAAACAAATGGTATTGGTAATATTGAAAATAGCTTAATAATTTTATCACAAAAATAAAAAAGTCGTTAAAATATTTACGAAAATTCACAAAACAACTTTGACAAATCAAACCAAACGTGGTATAATATCTGAACAAAGGTAGGGTGCAGTGCGTCTAAATGCGACATTATAGAGAAGGTGAGACATTTTGGGAAGAAAACGCATTGGAGTGATATTGTCTGAGGCAGAAAGCTATTATCAGGAAAGATTGCTGAAAGGCGTAATGACAAAGGCTTTTCAGCTTGACTATGATGTGCTTATCTTCACAAGCTTTGTCAAAGAGTCATTCTTAAAAGCAGTGTCTGTTGGAGAAATGCAGATATATGACGCTATAAATTATGATAAGCTCGATGGCGTCATCGTTCTGGCAGATACGTTGAAAATGCCTGGGCTTTTTGACAAAATATGCAGGGATATAGATGAGAAATGTCATGTTCCTGTGGTTTTTATAGATGGAAGCTATAAGGACTATGAAAGTATTTATACCCGTGACGAAAAACCCTTTATGCAATTGACAGAACATCTTATCGAGGTCCATGGATGCAGGAAGATACTTTTTTTGAGCGGTCCGCTGGAGACTGCCACCACTCGTGAACGGCTTGCGGGATATAAGCGTGCCCTTGAAAAGCATGGCATAGAGTATGATCCGGACTTTGTCTGCTTTGACGGAGGCTTCTGGTATGATAAAGCGGCAGAGGTGGCAAATAATATCATTTATGGCAGACGTAAAAAACCTGACGCTATCGTTTGCTGCGGTGATTATATGGCCATAGGCGTTGTTCATGAATATCAGAAAAACGGTTTGAGCGTGCCTGAGGATATGATAGTTGCAGGTTATGACGCAATAGACGAGGCTATCCATTGCGTGCCGGCTATAACCTCTTGCTCACCGCCGATCTTTGAAACTGGCGTGAACGCAGTAATGACCATTGAGGCAAGGATCAAAGGCGTTGAACCGCAGGGCCTTTTGGAGGACGGCGGCAAGGTGGAGATAGGTGCTTCCTGTGGCTGTCATGAGGATTATAGCTATACAAAACGTGATTTGCTATCTCCTCAGAACAAGATGAATTATCATGACTTTTTGGACAGCAGTATGACCGATATAATGGCTTGCTCTAAAGATCCCGATGATCTGATGGCCAGGATACAATATTTTCTCTATCTTATACTGGATCAGAAGAGATATTATCTCTGCCTTAATGAAGATTGCCTTGGAGAGCATGAGATAGTCGGTGAGATCTCCGCTGTTCCAAAGGAATATACAGAAGATATGGTGCTTTATATAAGAAACGTTGACGGCAAAAGCAGAACTCTCCATGATCCTTTTGAACTCAAAGAGATATTTCCTGATCTGGATGAAGAGCGTGAAAGCCCTTGTGCATTCTTTATTACCCCGGTACATTTTATAGATCGGTGCTATGGCTATGCTGTGTTGTCTTACGGTGACGAAATAAAAACGATAGATATCACTTATCGTAATTGGACAAATCATGTAAGCAATGCTCTGGAATCAATGCGGATACAAAACTCCATAGCTAATCTTGCAGTCCGTGACGCTATGACAGGTGTTTATTCGAGAATAGGAATTGAGAAAAATATCCAGTTTGTTATTGACAGAATGTCAGATCCGAAAAATAAGGCTTTTATCGCTGTCTGCGATCTGGACTGCCTTAAAAAGATAAATGATAATTTTGGCCATAACTGCGGTGATATTGCAATAAAAGCGATCGCAGACGCAGTTTTGGCATCGACAAAAAATCATGAGATATGTGCAAGGGTAGGCGGCGATGAGTTTGTGGTGATAGGCTGTAACGACTATAACGACAACTATCCTGAACGATTTTCTGCAAGGGTCAACGACCGGCTTAGGGTATATAACAGGTTTGCAGGTAACGAGTTTGAGGTCAGCGTTAGTATAGGCGGTGTATGCAAACATATAACAGATATCCACGAGCTTGAAGATATGTTTACACAGGCGGATAAGATAATGTACGCAAATAAATTGGAAAGACATAAAAACAGGAAATAGCAATAGATAAAAAATCAGTGCATTACAACGGACGGTCAGTGATCGTCCGTTTTTGCGTGTGAGAGACACATATCCACTTGACTTATAGGCTCAAATGTAGTATAATGTAAAAGTTAAGGCGGTTTTCTGCCTGTTAGTAAGACGATTTTTTCGGAAAGGGAATGGATAATAAAATGGCTAAAGCTAAAAAAATAACGGCTGCTCTTACTGCCGCATTGCTTTGTACTGCGAGCCTTACCTCTTGCTCGGACACAAGCTATGTGATGACAGCAGGTGACAGCAAGATAAACGCAGGAATCTACATTTATAATGAGCTTACAGAAATGTCATATCAAATGACGATGATGTATTATCAGAAAGGCATCAAAAAGGACTATTTCGATCAGAAGGTAGACGGAAAGGCATTTGACGAGTATCTTTCAGACTATGCTCTCACTGCAACTAAGGAGTATGCGGCTGTAGTTGACAAGTTCAACGAGCTTGGACTTACTCTTTCAGATGAGGATATAAAGTCCATTAATGACAGCATAAGCAGCACATGGGATTCTCAGGGCGAGTTTTACGAGTCAGAGGGTATCTCAAAGGAATCTGTAAAGCTTGCACTCAAAGGCTCGAAAATGAGAGAAGAGCTTTTTGATCACTACTATGCAGAGGGCGGCGAGGAAGCCGTTTCAGATGATGAAATGGTGAAGTATCTTGATGATAACTATCTGAGATATAAATCCATTTCCTTTGCAAAAACTAAAGCATCAACTGATTCTTCATCATCAGCCACCGATTCTTCTACAGACTCAGCAGACGCTGCAAATGAGGAAGCTAAGGCAAAAAGAGATGAGTTCCTTGAAAAGGCTCAGGGAGTTTCGTTTGACGATTTTGATAGCATCATAGACGAGTACAACGACTATGTTGCTTCAAAGAAAGCCTCAGATTCAAGCTCCGCCGCTGACAGCGATTCATCAGCCGCAGACAGCAGCACGACTTCTGACGACACTTCTTCTGTAGCAGAGAGCGACACAAGCTCCACGGCTTCCGACGATACATCTTCTGTATCTGACAGCACAGCAGATTCAAGCTCCGCTGCAGACAGCTCATCATCAGAGCCTGACCCATATGCAAATGAGAAAATGATGAACTACGGTGCCATGGACGATTCACAGAAAGACACTGCAAACGGCAAGATACTCAAAGAAGTAAGCGGTATGAGCACAGACGTTGCAACTGCTTATGAGGACGATAATGCATATTACATTCTTATCAAGGGCGATATCAAGGACAGAGATACAGAATATGCCAAGGACAATCATGAAGATCTTCTAAAAGAAATGAAGAGCGATGAATTTCAGAAGAAATTAACAAGCTGGGTAGAAAAGCTTGACATCAAGGTGAACAACAAGGCCATAAAGCGTTACACGCCGAAAGTGGTCTATGATAAGCAGACAGAGTATTACAGCAAGAAAAATAATTCATAGCAGATAAAATTACCGCCGCAACCCAAATCGGTTGCGGCGGTTTTGTCATACCCGAAATTCACTTATGATACCTAGTATTAGCACTTATCTGAAACGCCCTGTAAACCTGCTCCAAAAGCATTATCCTTGCAAGCTGGTGCGGAAATGTCATCTCCGACATTGACAAGCGCAGGTCAGCGGCCGCCTTTATCTCAGGTGCAATGCCGAATGACGAGCCTATTATGAAATTCACTGTGCTGAATCCGTTCAGACCGCATTCGCTGAGCTTTTTGGACAGCTTTTCACTTGAAAGCTGCTTGCCCTCAATGCACATTGCAATATTGTATGCGCCCTTGATGTCAGTGTAGCCTTTCATGGCTTTCGCCTCGTTTTCAAGCGCCGCCGCTATCTCCTTTTCGGATGGATTGTCAGATAACCTCGACTCGTTCAGCTCAACTATTTCAAGCTTGCAGAACGCCCCCAACCGCTTTGAGTATTCCGCCGCAGCGTCACGCCAGTATTTTTCTTTCAGCTTTCCAACTGTAATAAGATTTATCCTTATCAAAATGCCACCGCCATTCCGCTGCCCTCAGGCTTTGCTATATGTAAAATATAGTCGCTGTTGCGCTCGTAATCTCCAAGTGCTCCCACAGCCGAGTTTTCAGCCTGCAAAGGCGTGTTGTTTTCCTGACTTAAATGCCCTAAAATAAATTTATATGTACCTGCTGTCATAAGCTTTTTTAGCTGTTCTCCGCAGGCAGAGTTTGAAAGGTGGCCGTGGTCTGAAGCGATGCGCCTTTTCAGCTCGTATGGATAAGGTCCATTTTTCAACATTGACTCATCATAATTTGACTCCAGCAAAACAAGGTCAGAACCGCTCAGGTGCATATCGACCTCATTTGTAACAGTGCCAAGGTCGGTGCATACGCACACCTGCTTGCCGTCAGGGGTCTTTATCTGATATCCACAGCTTGCAGGGGTATCATGAAATGTGGCAAAACCTTTTACGGCATAATCTCCTATGCAGACTTCATTGCCGTCCACCTCGTTGACATCACAGGCAGGGTCTATTTTGCCGTCAGATACAAGTATCTCAAGATTGGTCTTTTGGGCAAATACAGGGATATGATATTTCTTCGTGAGAACTTTAAGCCCCGAAACATGGTCTGAATGTGTGTGTGTGATAAAAATTCCCTGTATCACAGCAGGGTCGATCTCGTTAGCTTTCAAAGCCTCACAAAGACGTTTGCAGGATACTCCTGCGTCAACAAGTATCCCGCCGTCACTGTTGCCGATAAAAGAGCTGTTGCCCTTGCTTGATGAAAAAAGTGGATATATCCTTGCCATAACTAATTCCTTTCAAAAGTTTTCAGAAGATAATCTGCAACACCGTCTTCTTCATTTGAGCCTGTCACCTCGTCACAGCCTTCAAGCACCTCTTTGCAGGCGTTTTTTACTGCCACTCTTTTATCAGCCGCCTTGAACATAGGCAGATCGTTGGTGTTGTCGCCAAAAGCCGTGACAAAGTCAAAGCCGTAATTCTCACGAAGATACCTCACGCCCTGCTCCTTAGAAGCCACCGAAGAAAACACTTCAAGATACCAAAGCTTGGGGTCATAGACATCATAATAGTATGTGATGTTAAGCTTTTCATTTTCTTTAAGAGCGTCATACAGCGGTACAAGCTTTTCTTTTTCTGCAATAAATGTGAAGTATATCACATTGTCGATGTACTGAGAAAGGTCACTGACCTGCGTGAAGGACTTGTAATATTTCTCTCTGCGTTCGTTGTAAAAGCTCTTCATTGCAGGTGAAATAAGCCTCTCATATCTTGTGGAAAGCTGGTTATCTGAAACCGAGTACATAAAAGGCTCTAAACCAAGTCTTTTTGCAAGATCTATGATAAGACCGCAAAGCTCCCTGGAAAGACTGTTTATCTTGACGTATTTTTTCTCCGACATATCATAAATAAGCACGCCGTTCATAAGTATAACGGGAAGTTTCAGGTCAAGCCCCGAAAGTATTTTTCCTGCGGAAGCAAGCGTCCTTGCAGTGGCGGCAGTGAAGTTAAGCCCCTTTGCCATGAGCCTGTTCAAAGTGTCTCTTGTGAACTCCGTCACCTCTGCATTGCTGTTAAGCAACGTTCCGTCAAGGTCGGAAATAAAAAGCTCCATATCATGTCCTCTCAAATGCTGTAAAAAACGGCGGCAAATAATATGCCGCCGCAGTGTTATCAATATTAATCAGCCGCTAAGCTCCATTTCGTTAGCGTCAGGCTTGTAAACACGCTGAATGTCAGCTCCAAGCCCTCTGAGCTTCTCATCTATCTTTTCATATCCTCTTTCGATGTAGAAAATATTGTCTATCTCAGTAGTGCCCTCTGCGGCAAGTCCTGCTATCACCATGGCAGCACCTGCTCTCAGGTCGGTCGCTACAACAGGAGCACCCTTTAGTTTGCCAACGCCCTGAATAACAGCCACCTTGCCGTCAACAGAAATGTCAGCGCCCATTCTTCTAAGCTCAGCCACATATCTGAATCTGTTGTCAAAAATATCGTCTGTAACGATGCTCGTACCCTCTGCAAGCGTCAGCAGTGTTGAGAACTGCGGCTGCATATCAGTAGGGAAGCCAGGGTGCGGCATAGTTTTTATAGAAGTTTTCACGAGCGGACCATCCACCCAAACATGAACGCTCTCGTCGCTTTCCTCAACGTTTACGCCTACCTTGCGGAGCTTTGCCGTGATAGACTCAAGGTGTTTAGGGATAACATTTGCGATAACAACGTCGCCCTTTGTGGCAGCCGCCGCTACCATATAAGTGCCTGCCTCTATCTGGTCAGGGATAGTCGCATAGGTAACGCCTTTGAGGTAATCAACGCCTCTTATCTTGATAACGTCTGTACCTGCGCCTCTGATATCAGCACCCATTGAGTTAAGAAAGTTCGCAAGGTCAACGATATGAGGCTCTTTCGCCGCATTTTCGATTATAGTAAGCCCCTTTGCCTTTACAGAGGCAAATATTGCATTCATAGTTGCGCCAACTGTAACAAAGTCAAAGTATATCTGATTGCCCACAAGCTCGTCTGCTGTGACATGATTAGCTCCGTTCACTATCTCGTCAGACGCACCAAGCGCCTTGAAAGCTTTCAAATGCTGATCTATAGGTCTGTCGCCAAGGTCACAGCCGCCCGGCATCGGAACAAAAGCCTCGTGAAATCTTCCAAGCAGCGTGCCAAGAAAATAGCATGACGCTCTCATGGTTCTTGCAAGCTCATATGGCACTTCAGGCTTTTCAATGCCCTTTGTGTCAAAATATATAGTATTTTTATCTAAAAGTCTGACCTCTGCGCCCATTTCACGCAGGATCTTCATGCACTTAGTTATATCGCTTATCTCAGGCACGTTCTCAAGAACGCACGGCTCGTCGCACAGGATAGTTGCCGCAACCAATGCAACAGCAGCGTTTTTTGCACCGCTTATCTGCACAGTACCATGCAGCGGCTTACCTCCATGTATAACAAACTTCTCCAAGTTTACACACTCCTTAACGAGATTGTCGGCTTCTCTCTCTGCCGACGCTCAGATTATTATACCACAGCCACAGGCAAAATAAAAGCAAAAAGCAAGAATTTCAACGATTTGGTTAAAATCATTTAACATACATCCAAGCAATCGTTAAATCTGCCCATATAATGCAGGCTATGGCGGTCTATATAAAGAACAAATGTTCACACACTCTTAACAATAGAATATCCAACTCTTATATTTTAACACACCCCATTCAAAAAATCAATAGTGAATAAGGATATTTTGATAAATTTTCGACAATTTTTTCGGCTTTTTCGGTGAAAATTACAGCAATGTTACAACTGTACGAAATCTTGTACCTTATTGTAACCTTAGTGTAACATTTGAGTACAAAAAACAAGACACTTGCCGTTTGTCTTGACGAAAAAGAACGGCTGTGGTATACTCATAACAACAGATATACTGTAAAAAGGGGAGTGCGGCAGTGGTAAAAAGAAAGAATCTCATATGGGCGGCAGTTTTTGCAGCTGTTATCGCTGTGTGCCTGATATTTATTTTCCTCACAGGTGGAAAGAGCGGAGAAAATTCTGCCGAGATATATGAAAACGGCAAGCTAATAAAGACTGTTTCTGACCTTTCCCCCGATAAGGAGTATTCCTTTGAGATAAAAACAGAAAACGGCACTAATACCATAACCGTTGGCGAGGGAAGTATTTGGGTGTCTGTCGCAGATTGCTCGAACCAGACCTGTGTTCATGCAGGAAAGATATCCCACGCAGGACAGACCGTCATTTGTGCACCGCACAAGCTTGTGATAAAAATAGTCGGCGAGACATCTGCTGACGCTGTGATATAGGGGTGGAAGCATGAAGATATCAGTACAAAAAATCACCCTTATAGGAATTTTTACCGCCTTGTCGCTTATCATTTTCATGGTGGAGGCACAGTTTCCTGTTATGCCCATAGGCGGCATGAAGCTTGGGCTTGCAAATATCGTCACAATGGCAGCAATGCTTTTTATCGGCAGAAAAGAGGCAGGTTTGGTGCTTCTTTTGAGGATAGTCCTTGCGGCAGGGCTTTACGGAACTGTGGTGAGCTTTGCGTTCTCACTTACAGGCGGAATTTTAGCGTATCTCGCCATGTACATTGCGGTTTCGAGAGTTGGTGAAAACCAGCTTTGGGTGACATCGGTTTTCGGCGGCTTTTTCCATAACATAGGTCAGCTTTGTGCGGCGGCAGTGATATCAGGCACATGGGCGGTGTTCAGTCTTTTGCCTTATCTCATAATAAGCGGCATTCTAACAGGCACGCTCAATGGTCTTATCCTCCAAAGATTGTGGAAGTCGCCACTTAGAAAATACAGCATAAAAAGATAACAGCGGCGTCAGGGGCATACCTGATGACCGCTGTTTTGTTCTATAGTCAGTTTAGCCAAAAACAGACTTTTCACAAAGTGGCATTTCTACATTTTCGCCTTGTGAGAAATAGGTGAAAACTCAGCGTTTTGCTTGCATTTGACCGAAAAATATGGTATAATTAGTTGTTATAATAGGGTCATTATAGGATAGCGTTGAAATTGAACGGAGGAGTGGATTTGAGAATACTTGGTATCGACCCGGGCTACGCCATTGTGGGATTCGGAGTGCTTGAATACAACAGCGGAAAATTCACTGTTGTTGACTACGGTGCAATAACCACTTCTGCGGATATGGATTTCAACAGACGGCTGAAAGTCATCTATGACGATATGACTGAGATAATAACCACCTATAAGCCTGACGAAATGGGAATAGAAAAGCTTTTTTTCAATACCAATGAAAAGACCGCCATTGACGTTGCACAGGCAAGGGGAGTGACCCTGCTTCCTGCCATAATAAGAAATATTCCAATCTATGAATATACGCCTTTGCAGGTGAAATGCTCCATAGTCGGCTATGGACGTGCCGAGAAAAAGCAGGTGCAGGAAATGACAAAGACCATGCTTCATCTTAAAGCTATCCCAAAGCCTGACGATACAGCGGACGCAGTGGCTATTGCTATAACTCATGGGCTTTCGGTGAACACAAGGCGTGTTATGAAAAATTTTGAGGAGAAATAATATGATATATTCACTTAGCGGAAAGCTCGTTCATACCGAGAGCGACCTTGCCGTAATAGAATGTGCAGGCGTTGGCTATGCCTGCAAAACTACTTTTTCCACCTTGCAGCAGATAGCAGGAAAAAGCGAAGTAAAGCTTTATACACATCTTGCCGTAAAGGAGGACACGGTGGAGCTTTTCGGCTTTGCAACTAAGGAGGAGCTTAAAAGCTTCCGTATGCTCATATCTGTCAGCGGAGTAGGTCCGAAGGCAGGTCTTGCCATACTTTCAGCCTGCACTCCGTCACAGTTTGCGCTTGCGGTTGCAACAGGGGATTCAAAGGCTTTCACAAAGATAAAGGGTATCGGTACAAAGATAGCACAAAGGATAGTCCTCGAGCTTAAGGATAAGGTGGCAAAAGAGAATACCATATCTGTCAGAGGAAATGCGGCTCAGGGCTTTGCGGCTGTTCCAAGCGGAGCTGTCGAAGAAGCTGTCACAGCCCTTGTGGTGCTTGGATATACCGAGGGCGAAGCAATGTCAGTGATATCAAAGCTTGACCCGAATTTGAGCGTTGAAGAGCTTATAAAGAAAGCCCTTATCGGACTTGCGAAATTTTGAGAGGAGAACTCCATAAATGATCGAAAAAGGAGATTTTGATATAGACAGGATAGTCACCCCGAAAGAAACTCAGGCGGAAACAACTGACGATTTTGAGGTGAGCCTTAGACCTAAAACACTTGACGAGTATATCGGTCAGGAAAAGGTCAAGGAGAACCTGAAAATATATATACAAGCGGCAAAAAACAGGGGCGACAGCCTTGACCATGTTCTGCTTTACGGCCCGCCTGGTCTGGGCAAGACCACTCTTTCTGCCATAATCGCTCACGAGATGGGAGTGAACATCAGGATAACCTCAGGCCCTGCCATTGAAAAGCCGGGCGACCTTGCAGCTTTGCTCACCAACCTTGAAAAAGGCGACGTGCTTTTTATAGACGAGATACACCGCCTTTCAAGACAGGTGGAGGAAGTTCTTTATCCTGCCCTTGAAGATTATGCACTTGATATAATCATGGGCAAAGGTCCTGCGGCAAGATCTATAAGAATCGAGCTTAACAAGTTCACTCTTATAGGCGCTACCACAAGAGCAGGCTCGCTTTCTGCACCGCTGAGAGATCGTTTCGGCGTTATCCAGCGTTTGGAACTTTACAATACAGAACAGCTTTCCGATATCGTAAAGCGTTCTGCAGTTTTGCTTGGCGTGGCTTGTGATGATGACGGTGCAGAGGAGATAGCGAAGCGTTCAAGAGGAACTCCAAGAATAGCAAACCGCTTTTTAAGGCGTGTGCGTGATTTTGCCGAAGTCATGGGCGACGGCAGGATAACCGCAGACATTGCAAAGATAGCCCTTAATAGAATGGACGTTGACAAGCTGGGACTTGACTCTCTCGACAAACGTCTGCTGACTATGATAATAAAAGGCTATGACGGCGGTCCAGTGGGACTTGAAACCCTTGCGGCGGCTATCGGCGAGGAGTCAGTCACCATTGAGGACGTTTGCGAGCCGTATCTTATGCAGTTAGGTTTCCTATCAAAGACCCCAAGGGGACGTGTGGCGACACAGCTTGCTTACGATCATTTGGGCTTTCTTAAAGATGGACAAACGCACCTGTGAGCTTAGTGAGGAATGAGGAGTGAGAAATGAGGAATTAAGGTATCGCCTAGCGGCGATGATTCCTTGTTCTGTAGGGGCGAACACTGTTCGCCTGCCACTGCACTTTCTATCTTTGGAAAAATTTTATTATCGGATAAATTTAATATGTGTGTTAATATAGAGTTTACATAAATAAAAAATAATATAGAGGTATGACCTCGAAAAGGAGCTAATTATTATGGGAAGATTATTTGGAACTGACGGCGCAAGAGGAGTAGCTATCACAGAGCTTACCTGCGAGCTTGCTATGCAGATAGGCAGAGCTGCCGCAATGGTACTCACGAAGGAAACAAACCACAAGGCTAAGATAATCATAGGCAAGGATACCCGTATCTCAGGCGACATTCTGGAGTCCGCACTGGTGGCTGGTATCTGCTCAGTTGGTGCAGACGCTCATATACTCGGTGTTGTTCCTACCCCTGCCGTTGCAATGCTTGTAAAGAAATACAACGCAGACGCAGGCGTTATGATATCCGCTTCACACAATTCTGTTGAGTTTAACGGCATAAAGCTTTTCTCTGGCACAGGCTTCAAGCTTTCTGACGAGATAGAAAACGAGATAGAAGCACTTATCCTGGACACACCTGAAAAGATAGAGCTTAAGGACGGCTGTGATATCGGTCACGTTTACTACGAAAAGGACGCAGCTTGGGATTATATCCGCTACGTTATGAAAACAGTTCAGACAGATTTCAACGGTATCCGTGTGGCGCTTGATTGTGCAAATGGCTCAGCTTCCGTGTGCGCACAGAGAATTTTCGAGGGACTTGGGGCAAAGTGCATAATGCTCAACGATAAGCCGGACGGAACGAATATAAACAAGGATTGCGGCTCAACACATATCGAGGGTCTGCAAAAGGCAGTTGTTGATAACCATTGCGATATCGGTCTTGCCTTTGACGGCGACGCTGACAGATGTCTTGCAGTTGACGAAAAGGGCGAGCTTATCGACGGTGACAAGATACTTGCTATCTTCTCAAAATATATGAAGAGCATGGGCATACTCAAAAACAACACCTGCGTTGTTACAGTTATGACAAACCTCGGTTTCTTCAAGTATGCAAAGGCAAACGGCATCGTTGCCGCTACCACAAAGGTGGGCGACAGATACGTTCTTGAAGAAATGCTCAAAGGCGGATATAATATAGGCGGTGAGCAGTCAGGTCATATCATTCTTCTTGACTATGCAAACACAGGCGACGGTGAGCTGACAGGTACAAAGCTTCTGACAGTCCTCAAATGTACAGGCGAAAAGGCAAGCGAGCTTGCTTCCTGCATGGAGTGCTACCCACAGGTGCTTGTGAACGTTAAGATAACAGCAGACAAAAAGGGTATGTGGGATAAAGTCCCTGAGATAACAGACGCTATAAAGATGTATTCCGAAAAGCTTGGTGACGAGGGCAGGATACTTGTCCGTGAGTCAGGCACAGAGCCTCTCGTTCGTGTTATGATAGAGGGCAAGAGAACAGGCATCATCACAGAATATGCACACAAGATAGCGGAGCTTATCGAAAAAATGTAAGGTGATATTTTGAAAATAGCTTTGATAAACGGTCAAAACCATAAAGGCTCTACATATCATATAGGCAAAATGTTAGCCGATAAACTTGGCGGCGAGGTGACAGAGTTCTTCCTGCCGAGAGATTTCGGCGAGTTCTGCTGCGGCTGTACCAATTGCTTTATGAAAGGCGAAGAAAAGTGTCCCCACTTTGAAAAGCTCGACCCTATCACAAAAGCGGTGGACGAAGCAGACGTGCTGATACTCACTTCCCCTGTGTATGTCTACCACTGCACAGGCTCAATGAAAGCATGGCTCGACCATTACGGCTGGCGCTGGATAGTCCACAGACCTGAAGAGAAAATGTTCTCAAAGCGTGCCGTGGTGATATCTACAGCCGCAGGTGCAGGCATGAACAGTACGAACAAAGATATGGCGGATAGCTTGTCATTCTGGGGAGTGCCTAAGATATATAAGATAGGCTTCGGCATACACGCAACGAGCTGGAGCAAGGTTTCCGACAAAATGCTTGCAAAGATAGAGAAAAAGACCGACAGCATTGCCGCAAAGCTTAAAAGCGACAGCTTTGAGCCAAAGGTCAGCCTTAAAGGCAAAATGTATTTCACCATTTTCCACTTTGCAAACAAAAAGGGCTGGAACCCTGCGGATAGTTCATATTGGCAGGCAAAGGGCTGGACGGAAAATAAAAGGCCGTGGAAAAAGTAAATTTTATATAAGGATAAAAAATATGAGAATTGCAGAAAACTGGAAAGACTATAAGATAATAGACACCTCAAGCGGAGATAAGCTTGAAAGCTGGGGCGGAAAGGTGCTTGTAAGACCTGACCCTCAGATAATCTGGAAGTCACCGAAGCGTTCTGACCTTTGGACAAAGGCAGACGGCGTTTATCACCGCTCATCAAAGGGCGGCGGCGAATGGGAATACAGAAAGCGCCTGCCTGAAAGCTGGAACATAGGCTATAAGAATTTGAAGTTTATAATCAGACCAACGGGCTTCAAGCACACAGGCCTTTTCCCTGAACAGGCTGTGAACTGGGACTTCATGGCTGATAAAATAAGAAACGCAGACAGAGAGATAAAGGTGTTAAACCTCTTTGCATACACAGGCGGAGCTACCCTTGCCTGTGCCGAAGCAGGTGCAAGCGTTTCACACGTTGACGCATCAAAGGGCATGGTGCAGTGGGCAAGAGAGAACGCCGCTGCGTCAGGGCTTTCCGATAAGCCTATTCGCTGGCTTGTAGACGATTGCGAAAAGTTCGTTCAGCGTGAGATACGCCGTGGCAAGACATATGACGCTATCGTTATGGATCCTCCGTCCTACGGCAGAGGACCTGGCGGAGAGATATGGAAGCTTGAAGATTGTATCTATGACCTTGTAAAGACCTGCTCAGGCGTTTTGAGCGACGAGCCGCTTTTCTTCCTGCTCAACAGCTATACCACAGGACTTTCACCCTCAGTTATGGCATATATCCTGAGAGATGTCCTCGGAACTAGGTTTGGCGGAAACGTCACGGCTGATGAGATAGGATTGCCTGTGGAGGCAACAGGCGGTGTGCTTCCATGCGGTTCAACGGCAATTTGGCAGAAATAGTTTTGCTATAGTAAGGTATGGTGTTCACATGAAATATACTGAGAATTATGTTTATATGTACGGTCAAATGATCTCTACCTGTTCGTTCCTTCTTGACGGTGATTTTCCAAAGGCTGACGGCACGGCAGAGATAAAGGAAAAGTATCACCTTGTCGGTGGTGAGACCGGAACAGCGGCGGCTGTTCTTTGCAGTCTGAATGTGCCTGTAAAGCTTGGCGGTACTCACCTTGGAAGCGGCAATGAAAAGCTTATAAAGGATTATTTTGCAGACAAGACTGCTGACCTTTCGGAGCTTGTAACGGAGGACTTTGAAGGCGTGACCGACTATGTTATCATAGATAAAAATACACGCACCTGTTTTGGCGAGTGGGATAAGCTTTATTCACGTCCGAAGGCTTTTTATGAACAGCCCTCGGAGGAGTCAGTGAAAAATTCAGCCTGCGTTGCGGCTGACCCTTATTTTGGTGATAAGATAGCTGAGTATTGCGTAAAATATGGCAAGAAATACGTCACCATAGATTGTGCCTATGACAGCTATATACATAAGCATTGTGCAGTAAATTGCATATCTCATCAGCACCTTGATGAATATTATCCGGATAAAAGCTATGATGAGCTTTTCATGCTTTATACAGATAATACAGACGGGCTTGTGATATTTACCCTTGGTGAAATGGGTGCGATGTATGGCAGGAAGGGTGCTGTGCCAAAGATGTGCCCTGCATTTAAAGTAGACGTAGTGTCAACACTTGGTGCTGGGGACAGCTTTAAGGCGGGCGCTGTATATGGGCTTTATAAAGGTCTTGATGACGATACATTGGTGAAAACAGCTTGTGCTGTGGCAGGTGCGGCGGTGGAAAAGTTTCCTATCGCACTTTATCCGCCAACAGTAAAAGATATTGAAAAGCTTATGGGTAATATGTAGGGGCGAACAGCGTTCGCATACCCATATATTATAATAAGGTATAAACCGAAATTTCAGACAGGAGGAAAGGTTATGTCTTTTGATTTTGATGAACTTAAACACAAGGCAGGAAATATGCTTGAAAAGGGCAAAGAAAAAGCTCACGAGGCTGCTGAAAGTGAAAAGGGGCAGAAGATAAAGAGCAAGGCAGGAGAGCTGTTTGAAAAGGGCAAGGAAAAAGCCCATGAGTTCGTAGAGAGCGAAACGGGCAAAAAGGTAAAGAACAAGGCTGAAAAGCTCCTTGATAAAGGAATAGATAAAGCCGAAAATGTTTACGAAAAGCATAAGGAAAGAAAGGCTGAACAGAAAGAACAGCCTGAAGATAAGGAATAAACTAAATTTGGTAAGGAAAGTAAAATGAGCAGTTTTATTGAAATAAAGGATCTGCACTTTTCCTATGTGAACGACCTTGAAGAGCCACCTGTTAAAACGGAGGTGCTTAAAGGCATAAATCTGAACATAGAAAAAGGCGAGTTTGTGGCAGTGCTTGGTCATAACGGCTCAGGCAAATCTACACTTGCAAAGTGCATAAACGCTATAAATCTTCCTGAGTCGGGGGCTGTCTATGTGAACGGCATGGACACTTTGGACGAAAATAACCTCTTGCCTATAAGAGAAAAGGTGGGCATGGTATTCCAAAACCCTGATAACCAGATAGTTGCAACTATCGTGGAGGAGGACGTGGCTTTCGCCCTTGAAAATATGGGCGTCGAGCCGAATGAGATACGCAGGCGTGTTGACGAGGCTCTTAAAACCGTCGGTATGTATGAATACAGACTTCATGCACCCCATAAGCTTTCAGGCGGACAGAAACAGCGTGTGGCTATCGCAGGCATAATCGCAATGAAGCCGGATTGTATACTTCTTGACGAGCCTACCGCCATGCTCGATCCTCACGGCAGGGACGAGGTAATGAAAACTGTCAAAATGCTCAACGAGCAGGGCGTTACTATCGTGCTTATCACCCACTATATGGAAGAGGCCGCACAGGCACAGCGTGTTGTTGTAATAGACGGTGGCGAGGTCATAATGGATAACGTTCCGAAGAAGATATTCTCAAATGTGGAAACCATGAAAAATCTGGGACTTGACGTGCCGCAGGTGACAGAGCTTTGCTGGGAGCTTAAAAGGGCAGGCTATGACATCTCCACCGAGATAATCCACGAGGACGAGTGCGTTCAGAAGCTTTATGAAATGCTTAAATGATAGGGAGTAACAATGGCAGTAATTAAAACGGAAAACTTGACTTATGTTTACGGCGAGGGTACGCCCTTTCGCAAAACAGCCGTAGACAATGTTAATATAGAGATAAATGACGGCGAAATGGTGGGTATAATAGGACATACAGGCTCAGGCAAATCTACCCTTATCCAGCATTTCAACGGCCTTTTGAAGCCCACGAGCGGAAGCGTCTATATAGACGGAGAAAGGCTGTGGGACGATAAATCAAGACTTCGCCCTATAAGATTTAAGGTGGGTCTTGTGTTTCAGTATCCTGAGTATCAGCTCTTTGAGGAGACCTGTTATAAGGATATCGCATTTGGACCTAAGAATATGGGTATCAAGGAAGATCAGATAGACAAGTATGTCAAAGAAGCCGCAAGAATGGTAGGACTAAGCCCTGAGATACTTGATAAATCGCCTTTCGAGCTTTCGGGCGGACAGAAAAGGCGTGTGGCTATAGCAGGCGTTATGGCAATGAACCCAAAGGTGCTTATCCTTGACGAACCTGCTTCGGGTCTTGACCCAAAGGGCAGAGAGCAGATACTTGGCCTTATAAGAGAGTATCATGAGCAGATGAAAAACACTGTTTTGCTGGTATCCCACTCTATGGAAGATATCGCAAAGAACGTTTCAAAGATACTTGTCATGAACGAGTCAAAGCTGTTTTGCTATGACGATACAGTAAAGGTGTTCCACCGCGCTGAGGAGCTTGTGTCAATGGGACTTGCAGTGCCACAGATAACAAGAGTTATAAACAGGCTCAAAGCCATGGGCATCGACATAAAGGACGATGTGTATACAGTTGGCTATGCGAAAAAGGTCATCCTAGAAATGCTGGAGCAGAAAAAGAATAAGTAAGCAGCGGACTGCCTTTGACCCATATGAGCAGAGAGCAGGACTGTGTAAGTTGAGATAGAAAATTGGAGGAATATACCTTGATAAAGGATATTACTATAGGACAGTATTTTCCCGGAAATTCTGTCATTCACCGAATGGACGCACGAATAAAGATAATAATGACGGCGGTTTTCATAGTAATGCTTTTCGCCGCAAACAGCGTGTGGGGACTTCTTGTGGGCATAGCTTTTACTATCCTCACTTTTATCATATCGAAAATACCCGGTAAACTAATGCTAAAAAGCTTGAAGCCTATCGTGCCGATAATAATATTCACGGCGATACTCAATCTGCTTTTTATCAGAACGGGCAAAGCCTATTTTGAATGGAAATTTCTCAAGATAACCGATGAAGGCGTTGACACGGCAGTGTTCATGATGATAAGGATAATCTGCCTTATTGTCGGCACTTCGCTTCTTACCTACACCACCTCGCCTATCGATCTGACAGACGCTATCGAAAGATTGCTTTCACCGCTGAAAAAGATAAAAGTGCCTGTCCATGAGCTTGCAATGATGATGACTATTGCCCTGAGATTTATCCCTACCCTTATCGAGGAAACAGACAAGATAATGTCAGCACAGAAAGCAAGAGGAGCGGATATGGAAACAGGCTCGCTCATTCAGAAAGCCAAAGCCCTTATCCCAGTGCTGATACCGCTTTTTGTGGCATCGTTCAGACACGCCGAGGAGCTTGCCCTTGCAATGGAGTGCCGTTGTTATCACGGCGGAGAGGGCAGAACAAGAATGAAACAGCTCCATATGAGCATAGTCGATCTCTATGGCTCGATATTCTGCGTGCTGTTCCTTGCAGGCGTTATCGTCATAAATATAGTCATATAGGAGGGGTATTATGAGCAGTGTTTTTAAAGATATGGACCAAGATGACAGACTTGACACTTTGGAAAGAAAAGTCAAGAAACTTGAGAGAAATGTAAATGGGGGAAGTAAAATGTCAGACATTATAATAAAAGACCTTATCGGTATGGAATGTACCATTGACGGCGATGGCTATTATAATACAAGATGCACAGTTCTTGATGCAGACGACGAGTGGGTGAAGCTTATCATCCACGAAAAGAAAAGCGACAGCACCATGATAGTAAGACTTGACAATATAGATTCCATAACACTCGACTAAAGAAACGGGATATGCTCATGACAAATTTCAGGATAATACTTGCCTATAACGGCACAGCCTATCATGGGTGGCAAAGGCAGAACAACGCCCTTGCCGTTCAGCAGGTGCTTGAAGAGGCTATCCTCTCGCTGACGGGACAGACAGTCACAGTGAACGGCTGTTCACGAACAGATGCAGGAGTGCACGCAAGAAGATTTTGTGCAAGCTTTCTTATAGAGTCCACAATAACCTGCCGTGGGATAGTTTTCGGACTAAATTCAAAGCTCCCTGACGATATCTCAGTGCTGGAGTGCGAAAAAGTCCCCCTTGATTTTCACGCAAGATATATGTGCAACGGCAAGGAGTATGAGTATATTATACATAACAGCGAGATAAAAAATCCCTTTTATAAAGATACAGCCTACCGCAGTTGGTTTCCAATAGACGAAAAAAAGCTCGATAAAGCGGCACAGGATTTCGTGGGAACACACGATTTCAAAGCCATGTGTTCCACCGATTGCACCAAGGAGAATACAGTTAGGACTATATTCTCTTTCCATGTAAGACGTGAGGGTGAGCTTGTGATATTCACAGTTTCGGGAGACGGCTTTCTGTACAATATGGTAAGGATAATGGTAGGCACGCTTATTTTTATAAATGAGGGCAAGATAGGAGAAACTCAAATACCCGATATACTTGCGTCAAAGGACAGAACAAGAGGCGGAAAGACCGTTCCGCCACAGGGATTGTATCTTAACGAAGTGTATTATGATAAAGATAAAGGATCTGAACAAGGTGAATGATAAAAGATCAAAGAGCAGGCGGAGAAAGAAAAATCCGCCTACCAAAGAAGAAAAAACAATAAGAATAACCAAGCAGACGGATTTTGTTCAGCGTGACGAGTTTCACGGTGCAGAAGAGCCTATGCCGAACGTTACTTTCAGAGAGATAAAGCGTCAGAAAAAGGCGGCTCAGAAAGCGGCGGAACGTGAGCAGGAAGAACAGCTCCGAAAAGAAGCGGAAGAAGCCGAGGAGTCACGAAGCAGAATAGAGCTGACGAACACCGAGGATAAAGCCGAGGAGGAAAATCCTGAAAAAGCTGATGAAAGCAAGATAACAGTATCAGGCGGTGAAAATAAAGAGCAGGCTTCAGAAAGCAAAGAGGAAAAATCCGAGCATAAAAGCAGAAAAGAGAAAAAGGCTGAGAAGGCTGAGAAAGCCGAGAGGTCTGACGAGGAGATATCCAACGTCACCGATATAAGAGCGGCAAGAAAGAAAGAGAAAAACAAAAAGCTCTATAAAAAGATAGCCGCCATAGCAGTGGTGGTCGCTTTCGGAGTTGGCGTTTACGCTTCAAGAGGAGTGTGGGTGCCGAAGCTTGAGGGCATTTTGGACAGACCTCATGCCACTATAGTAAACGACGGCAAAAAGCAAAGCGGAAATTTCCCGCTGACCTTTGATGAAAGCTCAGTAAATGTTATAAAACAGCTTTCCGACGGTATAGTTCGAGTAGACGACAGGAACATTGCTTTTTATGACGAGTCTGGCAATAAGATATCGGATAATTCTCACAACTTTGCAAACCCTGTTGTAAGAACATCCGGAAAGCGTGTGCTCGTTTACGATAACGGTGGAAATTCTTTCAGAGTGCTGAATAAAAAGGGCGAGCTGCTCTCAAAGGATATAGACCAGTCTATACTTTTGGCGGAGATAGCCCCTGACAGCACAGTTGCAGTGGTCACCCAGACTGAGAAATATGCCGCAGTTCTGACAGTTTATGACTCCTCGGGAGCAGAGATATATCAGTGGTCAAGCTCACGAAGAATACTTGATATAAGCTTTGATAAGGACGGAAGCGGCTGCTGCATCTCAACCTTTTCCAGCAGCGGTGGAGCGTTACGCTCGGTCGTCTATTATGTGACCTTTGACAGCACAGAGGAGAAGATGAAGAGCGAACAGCTTGAAACTCTCGCAGTTGCCGTTCAGCGAAACGATAACGGCGATTATTGGGTAGTGGGCGATACCTGCTTCTACAAGCTTGACAGCAATGGTAAAATACTTATGCAGTATGAATATCCTGAGGAGCTTTCAGACTATGCCCTGACAGATACCACTGCCGCAGTAGCATTCGATGGCATACAGCGTAAAACAGGAACTCTTGCGGTGTTCCGTTCGGACTCTGACGGAGATAAGCCTGACAGCGTTGTTTATACTCAAAGCGGCAAGCCTAAGAAAATGACCGCAGAGAACAAGAAGGTGATCCTTCTCGGCGAGGATAATATAGAAGCCTATGACAGTGCAGGAAATCTACTTGCAACAGCGGCAGTGTCCTCTGAGTATCTTGACTTTGTTTACCTCAACGACAGCGTTTATTTCCTAGGTCTGCATGAGATAAACAAGATAGCTTTCGAGACCTGACGAAAGGCAGGAAAATATGGCATATTTTTTTGACGGAGCAGTTATAATGATCCTTATCGTGACCGCTCTGACAGGATACTGTAAGGGCTTTGTGAGATATGTCATCACAATGCTCGGAACAGTGGCAGCCGTTCTTGTGGCTTTTCTTATAGCCAATATGTCGGCTGAAAATGTATATAACAAATATTTCAAAACACAGCTTATAACGAGCCTTGAAAACGCTGCTGAACAGACGGATCTTTCAAAGCTTGTGAGCAATGAACTGAAAAACGAGGGCGTTGATATCGACCTTTCAGATGGGGAGATAAAAAACGTCCTGTCAGGGGCAGGCACTCTTGCGGAGAATACCGAAAAGCTGCTTGTTTCAAAGGGAACAGACCTTGATACCGCTCAGCAAAAGGGCGAGGAGCTTTCAGAGTATATCCACAGCGTTATGCCCCAAAAGCTCAGCGAAAAGCTGGAGGGCAATAAGCTTGGAAAAAGTCTGTCTAAGGCGGTGAAATTCACTGCCGAGCAGATAGACGAAGCCGTCAAGGCTCTCTCTGAGGGTGGCAGAACTGGTGCTGAGTATCTGGAAAAGAACATTTTCCGGCCGATCGCCCTGACTTTTATAAGGCTTGGCGTGTTCATGACGGTGTATGTGCTTATGGAGATAGTCATAAGGCTGATCCTGCGTCTGTCGGGAGTTTTCACCCGAATGGCAGGTCTGACAGCGGCAAACCGTTTCGCAGGCATGGCGCTTGGTCTTTGCAAAGGCGGTCTGTATCTTGTGTTGATAGCCTTTATGGTCTGCACTGTGATAAATGCCACAGAGAACAAGCTTCCCAAGTTCAACAGCGCTGTTTTTGAAAATACCTATCTGTTCAGTTACTTCTTTGATATTCTGTATAAATGATTACCGTAAGGTGTATCAGTAAGGAAAGGAGCAAATAAAAATGTTAATGTGTTCAAGATGTAAAAAGCGTCCTGCTGTGGTGTTCATCTCACAGATGAACGCCAAGGACCCTCAGCACAAGAAGAACGAGGGACTTTGCCTTGTTTGTGCTAAGGAGCTTGGCATTTCACAGGTGGACGATTATATGAAGGCAATGGGCATCTCAGACGATGACCTTGAAGCAATGTCAAATCAGCTTATGGAGGCTTCCGACGGGGACGATTTTGAGCCGGGCGGAACGAACTTCCTGAGCAATCTTTTCGGCGGTGACGCAGCCAATCTTTTCAGCAACCTCGCAGGAGGTATGCCTAAAGCCACCGATGAGGGCGGAGAGAACAAGCCAAAGGATAAAAAGAAAAAGCTTAAATTTCTCAACAACTATTGCACAAATCTTACTCAGAAAGCAAGAGAGGGCAAGCTTGATAACGTTGTGGGCAGAGATAAGGAAATATCAAGAGTTATCCATATCCTGTCAAGACGTCAGAAGAACAACCCATGCCTTATAGGCGAACCTGGCGTTGGTAAAACAGCCATTGCCGAGGGTATCGCACAGAGGATAGTTGGCGGAGATGTGCCGTTCCATATCAAGGATAAGGAGCTTTACCTCCTCGACCTTACCGCACTTGTTGCAGGCACTCAGTTCAGAGGACAGTTCGAGAGCCGCTGTAAAGGTCTTGTGGAAGAGGTCAAAGAGCAGGGCAACGTTATCCTCTTTATCGACGAGGTGCATACCCTTGTTGGCACAGGCGACAATGAGGGAACGATGAACGCAGCTAATATCCTGAAACCGTCCCTTTCAAGAGGCGAGATACAGGTAATAGGCGCAACGACTTTCAAGGAGTACAGAAAGTATATCGAAAAGGACTCTGCACTTGAAAGACGTTTCCAGCCTGTAACAGTTTCCGAGCCGACAGTTGAGGACACAATCACAGTCCTCAAAGGCATAAAGCAGTATTACGAGAATTTCCATAGAGTAAAGATATCAGACGATATGCTCAGAGAGTGTGCAGTGCTTTCTGAAAGATATATCAACGACAGATTTCTCCCTGACAAGGCGATAGATCTTCTTGATGAAGCCTGCGCCTGCACAAGTATCAGGACACCTGAAATAGAGGAGTTCGACGCACTTAACGAGGAGCTTAAAAAGCATGAAAAGCTCGTTGAGGATTACGAGCAGAAGTCAGACCCTGACTATGAGATTATCGCAAAGGAAAAGGGCGAGATACTCAGGATCCAGAACAGACTCAAAGAGGTGGAAGAAACTCTTAAAAACGTTCAGGTCACAGAGGAAGATATCTCAAAGGTGATAGAGCTTTGGACAGGTATCCCTGCCAATAAGATAGCTCAGACCGAGTATGATAAGATAAAGCATCTTAAAGAAGCCCTTTCAAAGCGTGTTATCGGTCAGGACGAGGCGGTTGATAAGGTGGCAAAGGCAATAAAGCGTACAAGGGTTCAGCTTTCAAAACGTCGCAGACCGGCTTCATTTATTTTCGTCGGCCCAACAGGCGTTGGAAAAACAGAGCTTGTGAAAGTCCTTGGAGAAGAGCTTTTTGACGCCACCGAGCCGCTTATCAGAGTTGACATGACCGAGTATATGGAAAAGCATTCTGTATCAAAGCTTATCGGCTCACCTCCGGGATATGTAGGCTTTGATGAAGCAGGTCAGCTTACCGAAAAGGTGCGCCGCAGACCATATTCAGTGGTGCTTTTTGATGAGATAGAAAAGGCTCACCCTGACGTTATGAACATACTTCTCCAGATACTTGACGAGGGTCGTATCAACGATTCACAGGGCAGAAGCGTTTCCTTTGAAAATACCGTTATCGTCATGACATCAAACGCAGGTTCGACTGATAGAGATACAGGTGTGGGCTTCAATAAGACCGACAGTGATATCGCCAAGGATAAAGCAATGAAAGCACTGAGAGATTTCCTGAGACCTGAGTTTCTTGGAAGAATAGACGAGATAGTTGTGTTCAATCCGCTCACAGAGGAGAATTTCGCGGGCATAGCAGGTCTTATGCTGGACGAGATGAAGTCGCCGCTGGAGGAGAAACATATCAGCCTGAGATATACAGATGAAGCTCTGAAAACTATTGCACATAAGGCATACGGTCAGAAGCTTGGTGCAAGAGATATCCGCCGCGTCATAAGAAACGAGGTTGAGGATAAGATAGCCGAACTGCTTATAGACAAGGGCGAGGGAGCGGTGTCCGCCGTGGCAATATCCGCTGACAACGGAGAGATAAAGGTGGACGCACTTTAAAAGCCTAAAGTTATAAAATCAGGGTAAAAATTATAAAAAAATACTTGATTTTTATGACGGTATGTTATATAATAAAAGTAAGGTTGTTAGTTTTTTAACAACGTGAATTAAAAAATTAAATTGAGAGGTGTCTTTAAAATGGCAGGTTTAAACAAAGTTACTGTTGATGACATTAATGTAAAGGGCAAAAAGGTACTCGTAAGAGTTGACTTTAACGTTCCTCTTAAGGACGGCGTTATTACAAACGATAACAGAATAACAGCTGCTCTCCCAACTATCAAAAAGCTGGTAGCTGACGGCGGCAAGGTAGTTCTGTGTTCACATCTTGGCAAGCCAAAGAACGGCCCAGAGGCTAAGTTCTCACTTGCTCCTGCTGCTGCAAGACTTGCAGAGCTTCTTCCTGAAACAAAGGTAACATTCGCTGCTGACGATACAGTTGTTGGCGACAACGCTAAGAAGGCTGTTGCTGAAATGGCTGACGGTGATATCGTTGTTCTTGAGAACACAAGATTCAGAGGTGCAGAGGAAACAAAGAACGGCGAAGCTTTCGCTAAGGAACTTGCTGACCTCGTTGACGACGAAGTATTCGTAATGGACGCTTTCGGTTCAGCTCACAGAGCTCATGCTTCTACAGCAGGCGTTACAAAGTTCGTTAAGGAAACAGCAGTTGGTTACCTCATGCAGAAAGAGATCAACTATCTCGGAAATGCAGTTGAAACACCTGTTAGACCATTCGTTGCTATCCTCGGCGGCGCAAAGGTAGCAGATAAGCTCAACGTTATCTCAAACCTCCTCGAGAAGTGCGATACACTTATCATCGGTGGCGGTATGGCATATACATTCCTTAAGGCACAGGGCAAGGAAGTTGGTCTTTCCCTCGTTGACGATACAAAGATAGACTACTGCAAGGAAATGATGGCAAAGGCTGAAAAACTCGGCAAGAAGCTTCTTCTCCCTATCGACACAACAGTTGCAGCAGGTTTCCCTGATCCTATCGACGCTCCTATCGACGTAGAAGTTGTTGATTCTGATAAGATCCCAGCTGACAAGGAAGGTCTTGATATCGGCACAAAGACACAGGCTCTCTTCGGCGAGGCTGTTAAGTCTGCAAAGACAGTTGTTTGGAACGGTCCTATGGGCGTGTTCGAGAACCCAACACTTGCAAAGGGTACTATCGCAGTTGCAAAGGCACTTGCTGAAACAGACGCTACAACTATCATCGGCGGCGGCGACTCAGCAGCAGCAGTTATCCAGCTTGGCTTTGCTGATAAGATGTCACACATCTCAACAGGCGGCGGAGCTTCACTTGAATACCTCGAGGGCAAGGTTCTCCCAGGTATCGACGTAATTGCTGACAAGTAATATATCTTACTAAGCTATAAGCTAGGGGCAGGCAGGTTTTGCCTGTCCCTTTTTTTATGCAGAAATCGAGGTAGTAAAAATGAATGAAATAACACTACTTGCAAAAAGCGGATTAGGCTGGCAGGGCATAGGCGGAATAATTCTTCTGCTCACAGGCATTGGACTTATCTATTTCGGTATAAAAGCCTTGCAGGGCTATCGCTTTTTCCCTGAGCAGGAATATAATATCCCTGAGGAGGATCACTACGAACCAACTCAGGCAAAAGCCTTGCAGAAAGTCAAGACCACAATGCCTGATTTCAACGGCGGTGAGGACAGAGTTTTTACCGAGTGGAAAATCGGCTATACCGTTGACGGCGAGAAGTATACACAAATAGTCACAGACAACGGCTATGAAAAGGGCGATATGATAGACATAAAGTATAACCCCGCAAACCCGCAGGAATTTTACCTTGACGATGAAAAATCAAAGGTAGAAGTCACTGAGGAGGAAAAGGAAGCCGAGGAAAAAGAGGAGAAAACTCCTTTCGGCTATGCGGCTATCGCTATCGGCGTCCTGCTTGGCGTTTTCGGCGTCGTTATGCTTATAGACAAGCTGTAAAAAACAGATAAAATAAGTCCAAGCCTTTGTTAATTAGTTGACAAATACGAGTGAATGTTGTATAATAGACTTGGAAAACTAGCAGGAGCAGTTTTTCTGTTCCCTATAAAAAATAAAGGAGTTTTTTATCATGAAAAAAGCTGTAAGAAAAGCAATTATTGCAGGAAACTGGAAAATGAACAAGACAAGACCTGAGGCTAAGGAGCTTCTCGAAGCTATCAAGCCACTTGTTGCAAACGCTGAGGGCAAGGTTGAAGTTATCGCTTGCGTTCCTTTCACAAACCTTGAAACTGCTATCAACGCAACAGCAGGTTCAAACGTAAAGATCGGTGCAGAGAATGTTCACTTTGAGAAGAGCGGTGCTTTCACAGGCGAGATCTCAGCAGATATGCTCGTTGAGCTTGGCGTTGAGTACGTTGTTATCGGTCATTCAGAGAGAAGACAGTATTTCGGTGAAACAGACGAAACAGTAAACAAGAGAACAAAGGCAGCTCTTGCAGCTGGTCTTAAGCCTATCGTTTGCGTTGGCGAGCTTCTTTGGGAGCGTGAGTGCAACATCACAGAGGAAGTTATCGCAAGACAGGTAAAGCTTGATTTCTTCGGTGTATCAGCAGAGGACGTTAAGAAGTCCGTTATCGCTTACGAGCCAGTATGGGCTATCGGCACAGGCAAGACAGCTACAGCAGATCAGGCAGAGGAAGTTTGCGCATTCATCAGAGCAACACTTGCTAAGATCTATGACGAGGCTACAGCAGAGGCAGTTACAATTCAGTACGGCGGCTCAATGAACGCTAAGAACTGTGCAGAGCTTCTTTCTAAGGAGAACGTAGACGGCGGTCTTATCGGCGGCGCTTCACTGAAGGCTGCTGACTTCAACACTATCGTTCAGGCAGCTGTTGAGGGATAATATTACGTTTTAGGGGTTATTAGAAACATAAGTTTCTGTAATATTATACGTCACAAGAACAAACCAAAAAAATGAAAAACAAGGAGGACAAAAAAATGAAAATTAAAAAGGCTGTATCAATCGTATTGTCACTTGCAATGACGGTGCAGATGTTAAGCGTATCTGCTTTTGCAGTTGATAACAAAGGCGAGTTGCCTGAAATGGCACAAGTGGTTATTGGACAAAACGATTTTGGCGAGGTTAAGGAAACAAGAACACTGTATGATGCGAATGATGATGAGGTTGCAGTATGTTTAGATTTTGATAACGCATATCTTATTTATCTGAACAATGGTGTAGTTATTGAGTATTCTAGCGAAGAAAATTCTGATTATTTTGGCTCGGAAGAAAAGGCATATTATGGCGGACCTCTTGCATATTATAAGCAAGAGAAAAGCCATTATGTTGACATTGTTTCTGATGAAATAGTGTCAGAAGAAACTTTTGAGAAACAATCAGACACAATACAAAAGGTTGAAGTACCGGATAATAATTCAAAATCATCTGTTAGCATGATGAAAACAGCACTGCCAAGTGACGAGGAAGCTATTATGCTTCCATATAGGTTGCGTCTGCTTGATTATAATAGGAAAGGAACTTGTGTTGCTCTTGCTACAACTATTATGCTTTTCTATTACTATGATCATGTTTCAACAGATTATATCAAAAATCCATTTTTTGTACAAAATCCAAAGGCTTTGCATGATTTTTTAGTTAGTCGTTATTTTCAGCCTGTCAATGGAGAATACGGTCAAACAATATCTGAATCTCTTTTTGAAACGAATAAGTTTTTTTATGATCAAAATATAGATAATTCTGCAAAGTTTACTTATTATTCTGGCAATTCGATATATGGTCAAGTTTTTCATAACATTGTGGATAGAAAACGTCCAATTATTATGTATTTACATGAAAATTCTGAATCATTAAGCGAATGGGCAATAAATCATGCTGTTATAGTGCATGGTATAACTAGTAGCTCAGTTTATGGACAGCGTGGTTATGCTTTTTATTACGTTAATGACGGTGCAGGTCATAATTCAAAGGCTATTTTCGATAGTAGTGCATACATAACAGGTTTCCTGTGGTACACCAAGTTATAATGTAGGGGGTAACGATTATGAAAAAATTAATATTTGCAGCATTAGTATTATCTATGTGTTTGTCATTTGCAGCCTGCGGAAGTGTTGACGAAAGCAGTGCACCTGCGGCAGAAAGTTCTCAGACAACATTTGAAGCTAAGCTTGAAAATGTAACTATTAAAATGGACTCTAGTAAGCTCCTTAGCGGCGTTGAGTTTACAGACAGCGAGCTTCTCGACAAAACCGCAGAGTTCACCAAAAAGGTAACTGAGAACGCAGAGGAAAAAGAGCCTGATTCACATGAAGATGTCATCGGCGGTAGCTGGCTCGATATGAAATGTTCAGACGGCACTTCTATCTACTATGAAGCAGGAGAGAGTAACTATGTCCGTATCGGCGCAAAGACCTATTACACAAGCGACGATACCGCCAAGGAATTTAAGGAATATGTCCTGAGCTTCCTTGAAAATGGCGGTTATTGGGGATAATACGAATATAAATGATGTTGAAAGGACTAAGAAATATGTCAAAAAAACCCATAGCGCTTATCATTATGGACGGCTTCGGCTATAATCACAAGGATTACGGCAACGCTATCAGAGCTGCCAAAACACCTAATATCGACAGACTTCTTGCCAACTATCCGCACACTCTTATCGGTGCAAGCGGCATGGACGTTGGACTTCCTGAGGGACAGATGGGTAACTCAGAGGTAGGCCATACAAATATCGGTGCAGGAAGAATAGTTTATCAGGAGCTTACAAGAATTACAAAGTCTATCAAGGACGGTGAATTCTTCTCAAACGAAGCTTTCACAGCAGCCGTTGAGAACTGCAAGAAGAATGACAGCGCACTCCACCTGTTCGGACTTCTTTCAAACGGCGGCGTTCACTCACATAATTCACACCTCTATGGTCTTTTGGAGCTTGCTAAGAAAGCAGGTCTTACAAAGGTATACGTTCATTGCTTCATGGACGGCAGAGATGTTCCTCCTACAAGCGGTGTTGACTTCGTAGCTGAGCTTGAAGAAAAGCTCAAGGAAATTGGTGTCGGCAAGATAGCAACAGTAATGGGACGTTACTATGCAATGGACAGAGATAACCGTTGGGAGCGTGTAGGCAAGGCTTATGACGCAATGGTATACGGCGAGGGCAATAAGGCTGATAACGCAGTTGACGCTATCAAGGCTTCCTATGCCGCTGACGTTACAGACGAGTTCGTTGTTCCTACAGTTATCGATGAGAACGGCAAGATATCCGCAAACGACAGCGTTATCTTCTTCAACTTCCGTCCTGACAGAGCAAGAGAGATAACAAGAACTCTCGTTGACGATGATTTCACAGGCTTTGAGAGAAGAAATGGCAGATTTCCACTTTACTATGTCTGCATGACACAGTATGACGCAACAATGCCAAACGTTGACGTTGCATTCAAGCCAGCAAGCCTTGAAAATACTTTCGGCGAGTATATCGCAAAGAAGGGTCTTTCACAGCTTAGAATCGCTGAAACAGAGAAGTATGCTCACGTTACATTCTTCTTTAACGGCGGCGTAGAAGCTCCTTTCGAGAACGAGGACAGAGCCCTCATCAATTCACCAAAGGTAGCAACTTATGACCTCCAGCCTGAAATGAGCGCATATCTTGTTTGTGACGAAGTTCTCAAGAGAATTGAGTCTGATAAGTATGACGCAATTATCCTCAACTATGCAAACTGCGACATGGTAGGTCACACAGGCGTGTTCGACGCAGCCGTAGCAGCAGTAGAAGCAGTTGACGAGTGCGTAGGCAAAACAGTTGACGCAGTTCTTGCTAAGGGCGGTATAGCGCTTATCACAGCAGACCACGGCAACGCAGATAAGATGATGGAAGATGACGGCTCTCCATTCACAGCCCACACAACCAACCTTGTACCTCTTATTATCGCAGGCGCAGGCAATGTTCTTATCAGAGAGGGCGGCGTTCTTGCTGACCTTTCACCAACAATGCTCAAACTCATGGGTCTGGAGCAGCCAAAGGAAATGACAGGTAAGTCTATCATCAAGGACTAATTTCCATAAAATAATCAAGGCAGTACCGAGAAAATCGGCACTGCCTTTTTTGTATTCCATCTATTCACTTGCTCTGTATATTGCCCAAACCCTACTTCAGCGGGTCAAGCCCTTTAGCCATTATGCAGTAGGTACTGCCGTATGGGTTCGGTATGGGTGGCATTCTGCTCACATGGAACTCTTTCGGCAAACCACGGCTGTCACATGGGAAACTCATGGTCACACAAGTGCCTTTGCCAATCTCGCTGCGATAACTTAGTTCACCGTCAAAATGGTCGCAAAAGCATTTTGCCAGTGCAAGTCCCAATGCCTCACTGCTACTGTATTTCTGGAATGTGCCAAAGGGCGTGATAGCCGCCTGCCATACATCGTCTGTCATGCCGTTGCCGTTATCACTTATTGACAGTATTATCCTGTCGTCCTCGGTTTTTAGGATAAGCTCCACCTGCCGTTGTTCCTTGTCATTGTACATATATGCGTTCACAAGCAGATTTACAAGCACATTTTTAATAAGGCTTTTGTTTGTTTCAAAATAAATGCACGGGTCAATGGAGTACCTGAAAATACAGCCGTCCTCCTCAAGCAAATTGCCTTCTTCGTCGCACACCTCACCACATATGTCTGATAGGCTCTGATATTCAGTTGTGAAATTGCCACTGAAATATTTTGCAAGTTCTGTCATGTTCACCGTTGCGGAAAAAGTCTTCAGTATACGAAGCCTTGCCTCATGGTCAAAATGCTCATATTCAGTGCCGGCTTTTGAAGAAAAGGATTCCTTTTGGCTGTCAAGCATCGCTAACATTTTAGAAAGCTCCATCCTTATGTTGCCGAGAAAATTCGATTTGAAACGTAAATACCCAGACTTGTCCGAAAGACGTTCTATGTCCATGCAGGAGTAATAGTGTATGAGATAATTCGTTATAATGCCATTATCTCTCAGTGGTTCAAACCGCATTGCCGCCGAGTCTGCAAACCTGCCCTTATATTCAAAGGTAGCTGTCTTTTCAACAGGCAGAATGAAAGCGTTTTCCGGAGTATCGCATAAAGCAGAAATATCTATAACATCAGGCAGATCGCCATGATTTTTCCAAATGACATTAAGCTCAGCGTCAGTGAGGATAATGTTTTCCTCAGACTGAGCGTATATCTCTTTCACAGAAGATGTCAGTTCCACTTTGTTAGCCTGCCTTTCATAAAGATATCATGTAAATATTATAACCTAAACTGTCGGGGTAGTCAATAAAAAATCATCAATATTTGATCACATTTTAAAGAATTTAGCAGTGCTTTGACGAATCAGGACGCAGGTGGCTTTGCGGTATTGCCTTAAAGAAAAAAAGTTCTAAGTTTTTTGTAAAAACACTTGCAATGTATAGAAAAATGTAGTATAATAAGTACAGAAAAATTTTTAGGAGGTAAATTAATTATGGCAGTTAAAGTCGCAATTAATGGTTTTGGACGTATTGGACGTCTTGCATTCAGACAGATGTTTGGCGCAGAGGGCTACGAGGTAGTTGCAATCAACGACCTGACAAAGCCTTCAATGCTCGCTGATCTTCTTAAGTATGATACAGCTCAGGGCGGTTACTGTGGTAAGATCGGTGAGAACCTTCACACAGTATCAGCAGACGATGAGGCTAATACTATCACTGTTGACGGCAAGACTCTTACAATTTATAAGGAAGCAGACGCTTCTAAGCTCCCTTGGGGTGAGATCGGTGTAGACGTAGTTCTCGAGTGCACAGGTTTCTACTGCTCAAAGGCAAAGAGCCAGGCTCATATCGACGCTGGCGCTAAGAAGGTAGTTATCTCAGCTCCTGCAGGCAGCGATCTTAAGACGATCGTATTCTCAGTAAACGAGAAGACACTTACAGCTGACGATACAATCATTTCAGCTGCATCTTGCACAACAAACTGTCTTGCTCCTATGGCTAATGCTCTTAACAAGTATGCTCCTATCCAGAGCGGTATCATGAGCACTATCCATGCTTACACAGGCGACCAGATGATCCTTGACGGTCCTCACAGAAAGGGTGACCTGAGAAGAGCAAGAGCTGGTGCTGCAAACATCGTTCCTAACTCAACAGGTGCTGCAAAGGCTATCGGTCTTGTAAT
>ERZ834694.260-NODE-260-length-68670-cov-7.633928_pt1 | contig 68670 bp, 65 predicted proteins | sample MGYA00519691_ERZ834694 | MGnify/ENA primary metagenome ERZ834694 (study PRJEB31850, sample SAMEA3708758) | human gut metagenome | biome: human gut; feature: human-associated habitat; material: faeces | place: China | collected 2014 ... | reverse complement strand
GTCGGCTCGGGCTCGGGGGTAACGGGCGTGGACGGGCTGCTGTAACGGCGGGTGACGGAAACCTCACACTTGGCAGAAGCCGCCGTGTAGTTCGTGCTTTCGTCATAATTGGCCGTAAAGGTATAAGCCACTGTGCGGTTGGGCAGGACAGCGGAATATGTGCCATTCTCGCTATCGACGGTGATGCCGTTGTCGCACGTCACAGTCACATTGCCCTCTTTGGGCACGCCCGTCACGGTCAGCGTGACCGCGCCGCCGACAAGCGAAGCCGGTTCAGCGGTGATGCTGACGGTGGGCTTGGCCTTGACGATATTAAAGGTGGCTGTGCCGATGACCGTATCGCCAACCTTAACGGTAGCGGTAGCCGTACCGACGTTGGTGTTGGCACTGTATTCGACAGAATATCCAGTTTCAATTACTTCGCCGTTCTTGGTGACCTTGACAGCAGGCTTCAATTCAGTACCGGTATAGGTCTGGTCGGCGATGATGGGATAGACGAAGTAGGGGAAAAGTAGAGTAAGGAAAGTCTTATTTTGCTTTTGTGCCAAGAATGTGATCGATGATATCGGGAATGGTGTGTTCAAGGTCTGGCAGATAAACGCGCTCGCACCACTGATGGATTGCGCGGCAGCGCGGGCCAAGATAGAAAACCGACGCGTTGAGCTGGGCCGACGCCTCAAAGGGAATGTCATAAATGGAGGCAGGCAGCGTCATCAGGTCGGTCAGCAGTGCACGTTCCTGTGAGGGAGCGGTGCAGGTCATATAGCTTCCGTCGCCGATGCCGGTGAAATATGGAATCACAGAAAGCGGCGTGTGATAAGTCCCCTCGACAATATCGCGGACCTTTTCGATGATCTCGCTCCCATTCTTTTCAAGGTATGCGTTGCAGACAGCGGGATAGTAGGGCGGCGCGATACCGATGACGACCATCGGTTCTTCACAGCCGGAAAATTCGATGACCTGCTGGATATAGCGAACACTCGCGTTTTGCAGCGTCAGCTCGCCCTGCTCGATTGCGGTCTTCAAGTCTCGAGCGCGTTCCGCCTTCCAATCGTCAAAACCGGTATTTCTGGCAGCGGCCAAAGCCTCCAGCTCGGAGAGGGAAAGCACGCGCGGCGCGGCGTGCAGCTTTTCCGATTCTGGCAAAAGATCGCGCTGCATCGCAAAAGCGCAGGCAGCTTCGTATTTTGCCATGACGGCGGAAACCGCCTCTTCGCAGATCGTGCGAATTTTTTTCATCGCGTTTTCCGTTGTGCTCTCCCCACCGAGGAAAAGCAGATTCACGCACACAGCAGCCAGCGCGGGAAGCGAGACGTCATAGGTCGTTTTCAGATCGCGCAGCTGCTGCACAGCGGGCGGCGGAGAAGACAGGCCAAAATCCTCCGTGACAAGGTCGGTGTTCATGTCGATTCGCGCGGTGATCTCCGCGGCCAGATGGGCGGCGTTGATCCCTTTAAGCGGCTCGCCGCAGTGGGCAAGCTTTCCCCTGGCGACAATGACGGGCATGATCTTGCCGATGCTGCCGTTATAGACCATGAATTCCTTGCCGGCCAGCGGAAGCTGCGGCTCCAAAACAAGCGTGGCAAGATAGTCGAGCGCAAAGCGTCGCTTGAGTTCCAATAGAACATTGACCGCGCCGCGCATACCGGCGGAGACATTTTCCTCATCGCAGACGGCGACGAAAAGAACGCCGATCTCAGCGTTTTCGGGCAGTGTCAAAAGCTCATAAAGTCCGATGGCAAGGCCGCCTTTCATGTCAGCCGCCGCGCGGCCGGGCAGCCAGTCGCCGCTGGCAAGCTCCTGCTGCATCAGCTCATCGCCGAGCTTTTGCCGCAGCATTTCCTCCCGCAGGGCCTCAGGCTTGAGAGCGAGCGGCTTGAGCTCGCCGTAGCAGTCGATCTCCACGGCATCATAGTGGCCGGTCAGAATCAGCGTTTTGCGGCTCGTCCCCTCTTTCAATGCCCAGACGACACGGCGGCCCAGAAAGTCGTTCGTATCGGCAAGGCCCCAGTGATCCGGATGAACGGAAAGATAGGAATCTTCCCTGAAATAAGCGGCGATCCGCTCAGCCATATTTTCTTCCATTTTCGTCCCCGTGTCACTCTGCACGGAGACAAGGTCCTTCATAATGTCCAGAATATTGAGTATTTGGGGCTGCATGGTCATGCTCCTTTTGTTTTGGATGCTGCGCCGGTATCGCGCATTATAGTTTTTGAATGACGTTCATCAGCAACTGGAGCCGCGGCTCCACCGTGTCGAGCAGGAAATACTCCCTGGCATCATGCATATAGAAGCACACGGGGCCGCAGGCATCGATCGCCGCAGCGCCGCCGCTGGAGACGCGGCTGGCGTCAGAGCCGCCGCCGGTCCCGACAAATTTCACGTCGACGTCAAGCAAGATTCCCTCCTCTTCCAGAAGCCGCATCAGCCGTTTGCTGTTTTCCGTTGCGACCATCGGCGGGGTCTGCCCCGTAATGGCGATCTCAGCCGTAACGTTCTGATCAAACGGGTGCTGCCGAAGTACATCAAACTGCGCCATTGCCTCTTGCAGATCCTCCGGCGTGTCAAACCGGATATCCACGTCGCACTCTGCGCTGTCAGGGACGACATTGTAGGCCGTGCCACCCTTGATAACGCCAAAATTCACACGGTAGCCGTTATCCCTGCGCGCAGGGTCGGCAAAGCGGCAGATCCACTTTGCCAGCTCGACCACGGCGCTGGCGCCGTCATCCGGATTGACGCCCGCATGGGCAGATTTACCATGCAGCTTGATGCTGAGACGGCAGACACCCTTGCGCGTCTTGACGTAGCTGCCGTCGCTGCGTCCGGGTTCCAGATCAAAGCAGTAGGTGGCATGAGAGGCGAGCTCGCGGATCCAGGCGTCGGAACTTGGAGAGCCGATCTCCTCGTCGCAGTTGTGCGCAATGCAGAGCTTGAGTTCCGGCCGCTCCGCCTGAACAAAGGCTGCAAGACAGGTGCACAGCAGCGTGCCGGATTTCATATCCGCAGCGCCCGGGCCGAGCACGCGGTTGCCGTCCACGGTAAGCGGGCGTTCAGCCGCCGTCCCCACTGGAAACACCGTATCCATGTGGCCGATCAGAAGAAGATCGATTTCCTTGCTTTTGGGATGGTTGCGCGCTTCAACACACGGGCCGAGATCGGCGCGGAACGTTTTCTTTTCCGTCCACATACCGAGATCAGCGTACTTTTTCATCATGAAATTAGCGATCTTGTCGATGCCTTCGACAGTGCCGGTGCCGCTGTCAGTGTTGACAAGAATTGCCAGATCCTGCAAAAAGGCGCTTTCATTATAATATGGATTCATAGTTTACCTTTGCTTTCTTGTGCCGCTGTTCGGCAGCAGAAACGCCGCAGGGGAAATATCATTCCAACATTCCCCCTGCAGCAGAAGTTAAGAGACGTCGGACGACTTTTCGATCGGAAGCGCATTGCACACAGCCAGAAGTAATGCAAGCCGCGGACGAACGCTGCTGATCAGAATGTGTTCGTCGTCATTGTGCAAATTAAAGCCGATGGGGCCACAGGCGTCGATGGTGCCGACTCCCTCCTGCGAAGGGATGCTGGCATCGGATGCGCCGCCGCTTGCGGCAAAGTTCACCGGTATGCCGAGCTGTGCGGCCTCCTGTTCCATCAGCGCGATCAACGCCTGCCCCGATCGATTTTCAACCATGGGATAAGAGCGGGCAAGACATTCAGCTGTCACGCGGATCTCAGGATTATAAGGGCAATCACAGAGGCTGCGGATCTCCTCAGTGAGGATCTCGTACTGCTCCTCGGTCTCAAAACGGATGTCGACGCTGCTTTCAGCATAATCGGGAATAACATTGTACATGGTGCCGCCGCGGGCAACGCCGAAATTCAGGCTGGTGCCGAGCGGCAGACGGTCAAAATCGGCGAAGCGGCAGATCCAGTTTGCCATTTCAAGCACGGCGCTCGCGCCGCCGCGGGGATCCACGCCGGAGTGGGCAGACTTGCCGTACATGCGGATGATATAATGCGCGGCGCCCTTGCGGCGCTTGACAAAGCTGCCATCGCTGCGCCCCGCCTCAAAGCCGAGGCAGTAGGTGCTCTTACGGGCCAGCTCACGAAGCCAGCCGCGGGAACTGATAGAACCGACCTCGCTGTCGGAGTTCAACGCGACGCACAATCGCAGCTCAGGCCGCTCACGGAGCAAATTCTGCACCAGTGCAAAGGCCAGCAGTATGCTGGATTTCATATCGGCGCAGCCGGGACCGTACACCTGATCCCCTTTGATGCGAAACGGCCGCTTTTCACTGGTGCCGACAGGAAAAACCGTATCCATGTGGCAGAGGAGCAAAAGATCAATGTCTTCGCTCTCCGGATAATTCCGCACCTCAAGGCAGGGGCCGTAGGCGGGGTCAAACACGTGCTTTTTGACCGTCAGCCCGAGTTGGCTGCACTTGCCGATGAGGAACGATGCGATCTGTCCGATGCCATCGGCAGTTCCGCTGCCGCTGTCGATATTCACCAGATACTCCAGTTCCTGCAAAAACTGCTTTTCTTCGAAAATAACCATGAGCTCTTTAACCTGTTTATTTGGATTTTCCAGTCACTGCAAATTGATCAAAACGCCTGTCGCCACGGCAAAGCAGCCGACCAACGTCCAGATGAGAAACAGCGGCATCATAAACTTGAGCCACTTCTCAAACGGCACGCGCGCAACACCCAACGCAGCCATCAGCACGCCGGAGGTGGGGATAATGCAGTTGGAGAAGCCGTCGCCATACTGATAGGCGAGAACTGCAACCTGTCTCGGAATTTCGAGGATGTCTGCCATCGGGACCATCAGTGGCATAACGATAGCGGCCTGACCGGAGGCGGAGGAGACAAAGAAGTTGAACACCAGGTTCACAAGGAACATGAACACGGCGGCCAGCGTCTTGGGCAGCAGCACCAGCGGCATGGAGATGTAATAAATAATGGTGTGGATGATCTGACCGTCAGTGATGATGACGGAGATCGCGCTGGCAAGGCCGATCAGGAATCCTGCGTAGACCATCTTCTTCACGCCGGAGATAAAGTTCTTGGCAATATCGTTGGCGTTCATCTTGCCGACAAAGCCGGCGGCGACGCAGGTAATGAGCATAATCGCAGCCATATAGTCATAGCCCCAGGTGAACTTGATGCAGCCATACACATACAGGGCAAGGCCGCCGAAGACGAGCAGAATGATGATGACGTCGCGAACGGTAAAGGTATCGTTCACTTCTGCGGAGAGGTTCTCGTCAAACGGATACTCGGAAACCGGCATGATGGAGCGGGAGGGATCTTTGCTGACGCGGACAGCGTAGCGCATAACATAGATGATCGTAATGAGAACGATAATCGCGGTGACAACGACACGGAAACCCATGCCGGATAGAAGCGGCAGCTCGGCCATCTGCTGCGCGATCTGCACAGAGCTGGCAGACATGAACGACGAGTTAAAGCCGGCATACGTGCCGAGATACAGGAACGCCATTGCCGAAACCCTGTCGAGCTTCATGATCTCTGCCACCGCAAGCCCCAGCGGAATAAACGCCACAACCGCGTTGATGAGAACGCCGGTCGCGCCCAGGATGGCAAAGAAGAGCATCACGAGCGGGATAAGAATCAGCGCTTTATTGGCCATCTTGGAAATTAGAATGCGAAGGCCTCGCTGAATGGCGGTCGTTTCCAGTGCGATCTCGATATAGCCGCCGACGAGCATGACGAAGAAGATCATCGTCGCATTATTCTTGAGGCCGGTATAGAACGAGAAGAGCAGATCCTTTAAGCTGGTAGAAGTCCGCTCAACAAAGTGGAAGGAGTTGGGGTCGACCATTGTCTGGCCACTTTCATTGGTGACCGTATCAAATACGCCGGCAGGGATGACATAGGTCATCAGTGCCATAAAGATAACAAGAATTGCTACGATGACATAGGTATCGGGGAGAGCGAAGCCTTTTTTCTTCTTTTCAAGTGAAGTTCCGTTCATAGCAGGATCCTCCTTAATCCTCTTGGGAGAAAGGCAGCATTCGGCGGATATCGTCTTCTCTTAGTTCCTCGAGCTTTTGTCTGCACGCGCGGATGCCGGAATAAAAAGGTTTGCGAAGAGAACTCTGATAATTGCGTGCAAGCAACTGTTCGATGCGAAACATACCGTCTTCGGTGCTGATCTCTTCTCCGCGTAGTAATTTGTTAAAATAATTGATCTGCAAAGGGGAAAAGTCCTCAGAGGCCACCTCCAGGATTTTTCCACTCGAGCGGTTTACCAATAAGGTAACGCTGATCGTGCCGTTATACTTGCTGAAGAGAACTGATTTTTCGGGAAGCCGGGCAAATCCGGTCAGCAGGATCTCTTCAAGATTCAATTCGGCCATTTTTTCCTGATCCATTGTATAAACCCCAAATCATTACTGCATTGCTTGCAAGCACCTATACCGCCCTCATATCGATCACCAGTCTTTCATAATTTCGGGATGGATCGGAAAGAGGGCGTTATTGATGAAAAAAACCCTTTCCCGCAGCACCATACACCGCAAAAATACATGACGGACTTACGCCGCCCAATTTCTACATCCGCGATGTATTTACGTTGCGATAAAAGAGTTTGTTTTATCTGGTAAATATCAAGATGTATTCGATTGTTGTTTTTATTATATCCCGTCGTTGTCAAAATGCAATATATTTTTTATAAAGTTGCGTATTTTTGTCGATTATACCAACGATCCAGCAATAAGGCTATGCGTTGTGACAGAAAATTAAGGAGATTGGTCAAAAATGAGGCCGAAGAACAGTCGTCGCCAGGCTTTTACAAATCGTTTGAAACTGCGCAGCATTAACACGCCGGCAACAGAAAAGCCTGTCACACAATTTGTCTTTTCAAGTGAAAGTGCGCTTAAAAAGAGGACCCGCCTCAATCAAAGCAGTGTTTTGGGGCAGGTTCCGAATACTTTTGCGTTGATGATCTTTTCACGCACTGCAAAATCTTCCAGCGCGTGCTTTGGATAAATTGGTGGCTTTTCCAAAGACTAAGTGCAGTTTATCGAGTATAAAAGGAGTTTTGATAGATCGACAAGGGCGGCAATTTGGTTCCTGATTTTTTGGCAGAGAAAAAGCTGAAGCAACTGAGCGATTTTTACGGTATGCTCGCGGCGCATCTACAAAGGCTCCATGCCGCGCCTCTATGAAAACGAGCAGGTGGATCGGGAGCAATACTATGAATCCTATCTGGAGACATACATCAGCAGAGACATCAAGGATATATCTTAGGTCGTTCACGAGACAGCATTTTTGAATTTCATGTCGGTCGTAGCGGCGCGGACAGCTACCAACGTAAACTACGAAGCCCCTGCGTCTGAGGTCGCTGTATCCGCACCAACCGCAAAGCAGTGGCTTTCGATTCTGGTGTCCTCGGGGATTGTGGCACTGATCCAGCCCTACTCCAACAACGCCTTGAAGCGAGTGATCAAGGCTCCGAGAATGTATTTTCTGGACACAGGGCTCTGCGCACATCTCACCAGATGGACCAGCGCGGAGACATTAGAGCGGGGAGCGATGGACGGCGCGTTCTTTGAAACGTGGGTGGTATCTGAGATCTACAAGAGCTACCTCAATCAGTGGAAAATCTCAGCCGCCGCTGTATTTCTACCGTGACAGCAGCAAGAAGGAGATCGACCTTATCATTTATCAGGATGGTGTCGTTTCGCCGATAGAGATCAAAAAATTCTGCGCCAAAGGATGCCGCAAAGAATTTCAGCGTGCTGAATCCTATTGAGAAAGAACCAGATGCTGACAGCATCTCGGCTGGAGTAGCGCATCTGAAAACGAAGATTGGGACCGGTGCCGTGATCTGCATGCCGCCGGATATGATCCCGGTCGATCAAAAAAACTGGTATGTTCCTGTTTGGCTGATTTGAGCAAACGCAGATTGAATTTCACAAAACTGCTGCCGCAATTCTGCGGCAGCAGTTCCTGCTGTGTGTCTGGTGATAATATGGAATTGATTCTGGGCATGTTCAGCGGTGGGCTATGAATAGGCGGAAAGAAGACAGTCAGCGGAGGCCATGAAGCGAGGCACGACAGGCGTTTCCAAGTGCTGCCAGTGGGGATTCCCTCGACTGGAAGGGCATCTCGGCGGGTGAGATCACGAAGCGCGTGACAAGCAAGGTGCAGAGCGGGTCGATCGTGCTGTTCCACAACGCGGGTGAGCACACGCCCGAGGCGCTGCCGGATATTCTCGACTACCTGCTCGCCGAGGGGTATAAGATCGTACCGATTTCGAAGATCTTGCTCACCTGTGACTATACCATCGACCACGAAGGTCGGCAGTGCCCAAAATAGAAAGTTCAAGTAAAATATCCGCACATCTTCAGCCTGATCCGGCGAAGATATGCGGATATTTAAAGTGAATGAATGTGCTTTAATACATCGGCACGCTATGAGCTGTACCATCAACTTTGCTTGTCAAAGTTACCGTGTATCATGGCAGCGCTGTTTCTGCGCCATGATCGGAAACGCGAAGCTTTTCAACGTCATAAACTTCGCCGCGCAGCAAATCAGCGAGCGCAACGCCACATTACCGCTTTCGTGTATAAGAAGAAGTTCTTTTTTCATGTCTGTTTTCTCCTGACGGATCATAGCAAAAAGCGGTCATATACAGTGTGCAAACAACGGATATCAAGTTATAGTATACGCCTTAAGAAAGCCACTTGTATATAGAAAAAATGCTCGCAACTGACTCCGCCAAACACCTCATCTACTTTTCTGCTGATGATATACGGTCACGATTACGTCCAGAGTATAGATTCGGCAGTTCGATGCCGAGCATCAGTTTGACGAGCCAGGCAAAAAACAGCAGCACTAAAATCGGGATCAGGCACGACGTGACGAGCATGACGGCGAGGGCCTCGATAAAGCGGTTCAGGACCGTTTTGAGCTGCCCGACCGCGGCGGTCGCCGCTCCGGTGATGCCCTCAGTCACCTTGGAAAAGAGGCCGGAAAGGCCGCTCTTTTCCCCCTCGTCCGTCTCGCCCGAGGTGGCGGACTGGATATCCTCGGTCGTCTGCTCGGCGTTTGCGATGGTCTCTTCGATCGAGGCGCGGTATGTGTCCTCAATCATGCTCGAGACTTTGACACCCGCAGGAATGGCAAACGCGATGGCGAGCGCGAAGAGCAGCAAATGCCACGCAAGCTTCCCCAGCGCGGCGCGCAGCTTTTCGGAAAAGAGCGCAACGATGCCAAGCGCGCAGGCTGCGGGGATCAGGATCGTAAACGACACGTAGGATGTGATCGTCAGCAGATACTTTTCCAAAAAGATGGCGCAGAGCACGATGAGGAAATAGCCGCTCAGGTCGGCGAGCTTTTCGGCGATGGGCGTCGCGGTGTCGCCCGGCAGGAGCGTGATGGCTGCGCTCGCGGCGGTGGACGCCGCTGTCAGCTCGAGCACCGTCTCCTGCTTTTCCACGAGCGCGTCGATGGACGCTTGATGGTACGCGGGGTCGGACGCTCTCTTCCCTACCGCGAAGATGGAAAGGAGCGCCGCCAGAACGAGAAGCGCCGCGAGCGCGGCCTTTCTGGTTGTCACTGAATGCATAGTTGCCTCCAAAAAACGGGATGGCTCTATCATACCGAAACGGCGGAAGATGTCAAGAAAGCGCGGTTGCGGTCGCATCGCCGCGCGCGGTTTCAGTCCTCTCCATCACGTCGAAAACATAGAGAAGCGGTATGAAAATGCTAACATTCCGCTAATTTTTTTCGAATTTTACATAACTTTTTCGAATTCTGTCTTGTCACCTGCCTTGTTTTTACGGAAAGTTCGTGATAGAATACAGATACGGCAGAATCGGCGAATCTTTTTTCATTGATTCTGTCAAAACGGAAGTTTTTTCTTCCCCATTTCCGGCGCGAAAGCGCCTGTACTGATCTGACAAGCAAATCAAGCAATGTTTGGCAAACCTGCTGAAAAGCAGGGACGCAAAGCCAGAGGGGTCTAAGGCCGCCGTGTGCGGTTATGACAGCCGGTTGCAAATCATTCGGAAGGGCAGCGCCCTTCCTGCACCGCCCGGCCCTCTCTGAAAGCAAGGTACAGGCGGGAAACCTTTTTGCCGAAAAGAGTGGGAATGAACATGCGACAAACATTTTATGAGTTCTGCATGCTGCATGAAAGGACAAACTTACTGAAAGAATGGGACGAATCGCGCAATTTTCCGCTCACGCCGGACACCGTTTCCTACGGCAGCAAGAAAAAGGTCTGGTGGACGTGTGAAAACGGCCATTCGTGGCAGACGACGGTGCATGTGCGCTCCGAGGGGAGCGGCTGCCCGTACTGCACGGGGCGAAAGGTCCTGCCCGGCTTCAACGATTTGGAAACGCTCTATCCCGACGTGGCCGCGCAGTGGGACCGTGAGAAAAACGGCCCACTTTCGCCGCGCGACGTCTCCACGGGTTCGAAAATCCGCATCTGGTGGCGCTGTCCGGAGGGGCACTCGTGGCAGTCGCCCGTCGCCTCGCGCACGGCGTGGGGGCACGGATGTCCCGTGTGCGCGGGCAAGACGATCGTCACGGGCGAAAATGACCTCGCCCACCTCCAGCCCGAGATCGCCGCACAGTGGGACAAGCGTAAAAACGGGCGCTTAAAGCCGAGCGAGGTCGCCGTCAGCTCTAACCGTCCCGCATGGTGGCACTGCGAGCTGGGGCATTCCTACCGCGCGACGGTCGCCTCGCGCACGCAGCGCAAGACCGGATGTCCCTACTGCGCGGGACGCAAGGTGCTCAAGGGCTTCAATGATCTCAAGACGCTCTGCCCCGACATTGCTTCACAGTGGCATCCGTCGCTCAACGGCGCGCTGACGCCGGAAATGGTCACGCCCGGCAGCAACAAAAAGGTCTGGTGGCAGTGCTCCATGGGACACGTGTGGAAATCGGTCGTCTATCCGCGCACCGGCGCGCAGCAATGCGGCTGCCCCGTCTGCGCCGGAAAGGTGAGCACAACACACGCGCGGCGTTACGCCCAGCTCGACGAAATTCGCACCTTTACCGAGCTGTGACAAGACCAATTCTATAAAAACGATCAAGGCCGCGGAAAGCGATGTGCTTTCCGCGGCCTTACTTTTTGCCTGATTTGGACGCACTGTCAGCACTATGTTTAGTGCTGACGCGTTTTCTTTCCCGCTTTCGCCAAAAAGCAGCGCCCCTCTCTATTGCGGCGAGGGGCGGTACAATCTGTTCAATGAGTCAACTTGTTGCCGCAGGCGAAACAAATGATTGTTATATGTGGACACTTGCGCCTGATTTTCCCCTGTGCTATAATGCAGTTACTTTAATCGGATAAATTACCTGTAAAGGAGAATCATCATGGATTATATGGCTCTTTCCGCTGCCGAGTGGCAGCAGGAATACGACAAGGTGTCCGCCGAATACGAGAGCTGGAAGGCCAAGGGCCTCAAGCTCAACATGGCACGCGGCAAGCCGAGCAAGCAGCAGCTCGACCTTGTCAGCGGCATCCTGACCGCGCTGACCAGCGCCGAGGAGTGCGTGGACAGCGGCGTGGACGCCCGCAACTACGGCGAGCTCAAGGGGCTTGAGAGCGCGCGTAAGCTGTTCGCAGATATCCTCGGCTGCAAGACCTCTCAGGTCTTCGCCGGCGGCAATTCGAGCCTCCAGCTCATGTACGACACGGTCTCCAAGGCCTACACCCACGGCCTGCTGCACAGCGAAAAGCCGTGGTGCAAGGAAGAGAGCGTCAAATGGCTCTGCCCCGCGCCGGGCTATGACCGCCACTTCAAGGTGACCGAGAGCTTCGGCTTTGAGCTCATCACCATCCCGATGACCGAAAACGGCCCCGACATGGACATTGTCGAAAACCTCATCAAGGACCCGAGCGTCAAGGGCATGTGGAACGTGCCGAAGTACTCGAACCCCGACGGCATCATCTACTCCGACGAGACCATCGAGCGCATTGCGAAGATGAAGCCCGCGGCTCCCGACTTCCTGCTCATGTGGGACAACGCCTACTGCATCCACGAGTTTGACGGCGAGTTCGTCCCGTTCAAGGATATTCTGAGCGAGTGCGAGAAGTACGGCAACGCCGACATGGTCTTCGAGTTCGCTTCCACGAGCAAGGTGACGCTCCCCGGCGCGGGCATTGCGTGCTTTGCGTGCAGCGAAGCCAACATGGAGTACATGACCAAGCTCATCGGCATTCAGGCCATCAGCTTCGACAAGATGAACCAGCTGCGCCACGTGAAGTTCCTGCAAAACAAGGAGCACACGCTCGCGCTAATGAAGGAGCACGCCAAGATCATGAAGCCGAAGTTCGACATGGTCGTCGAAACGCTCGAGCGCGAGCTCGCACCGCTCGGCATTGCGAGCTGGCACACGCCCAAGGGCGGCTACTTTGTCTCCGTGAACACGGCCCCCGGCCTTGCCAAGCGTACGCTGGCGCTGGCCAAGGAGGCGGGCGTCGTGATGACGAGCGCGGGCGCGACGTATCCGTATGGACACGACCCTCTTGACAGCAACATCCGCGTCGCCCCGTCGCTGCCGCCGGTCGAGGAGCTCGAGCAGGCGATGGCAGTGTTCTGCTGCTGCCTCAAGCTTGCAGCGCTGGAGAAGAGCAAGAAGTAAGTCATATCTGCATCAAAAAAGCGGACCGCAGTGCGGTCCGCTTTTTCTCATATCGATTCACTTTTCCGCTTTCTTCTCTTCCCGCTTCAAGCGCCATACGGCGAGTGAACGCACCAGAAGAACATTGATGAGCGCAAGGCGCGCGTAGCTGTAGACGACATTCAGAAGGAAGTACGGCGAAATGTTGCTGTAATTGCCGAGATCGTCGAGCAGCAGCGGCATAACGCCGTAGCTCATCAAAAGCGGCAGCACAACGAGCGCGATGAGCCAACCGGCAATGAGCCATGTGCCCTCTTTTTTCGTCGCGGGCAGCTTGAGCGTCCGGTAGGAGCGCACCGTGCAGACGATCATCACGAGCATGCCGAGGAACTGCACCCACGAGATTGCAAGGCGCGCATAGTTCATCTGCGCCGTCCAGAGGTGCGTCATAAAGACGGTCGTCCACGAAAGGCCCGTCGCAAAGCGGAGGTAGAGATCAATACAGAGATAGGCCGCCCAGCCGCACCACAGGCCCGTGCGATACTTCACCGTAAAGCAGATGATGCCGCAGAGGAAAAACGGTGATCCATAAATCAGCCCCGCCAGCAGATCGCCGGCGAGTATCAGGCAGGTGAGCAGAAGAACCGCGCCGATACACAATAAAATCGTACCCGCAATGGTGTGACGCTTTTCCTGCTCGGACGAAGTCTGCGGCGTGAAAGAGGCGGGTACTGCCTGTGCCGCGGGCGCGGCTGTTTCCGTCTTCGGCGCGTCCTCGCCGCGCACGAGCTCATCAAGCGTCACACCGAAGAGCTCGGAGAGCTTTAATAGCTTGTCAAGCTCGGGGATAGACGCGTCGGTCTCCCATTTGGATACGCTCTGGCGCGAGATGTCCAGCGCGTCGGCAAGGTCGCCCTGCGACCAATTCTTCTGTGTGCGCAGGCGCACGATGTTCTCTCCAAGTGTCATGTAGAGGGATTCTCCTTTGCAGATTTTCTGCGTTCAGCTTACCAAAAGGCGCGCAAAAAGTCCACCAAGCGGGGTTGAAAAGTTAGCAACCAGCGGTTGCAGCTCAAAAAAGAGGCCATAAATGGCCTCTTTTTTGAAAAAGTTTCGCTGCGCTTTGTGCCTTGCCACCCGTAGGGTGGCTGCGACACACGCTTCGCGCAAAGTATTTTTTGTCACGCGCAGGTCGCGACAAAAAATAATCAAAACCATTTCGCGCCCGCGGGCGCGAAAAAATTGAGATCGTTTTTTCTGACGACATGCGCGTCAGAAAAAACTCCTCTCGCTCCGCAAACGTGCGCGCCTACGGTGCGTGCGCTGCCGCGGAGCGCGATCCTTTTCAAAAACAAAGAGCGCCAAAAGGCGCTCTTTGTTTTTGATTAAAATTCGTAGTCTACGGCCACGCGGTCGGCGCGGATGGACTTGCAGATATCGCTCACGGCAACGTGGCGGGGATCGACCTTGTAGGCGTTCAGGTCATCCATCGTCTCAAACTCGGAGACGAGCACGGCGTCGTAGTTGTCCTTGCCGATATTGCGCGCGACCTCGCTCTTTTTGAGCTGCGGGATCACGCCGTCGAGCGCGGCGAGCTTCGTCAGAAACTCGTTGGCTTTTTCCTCAGTGCCCTCGCGGAACTTCCACATTACGATATGACGGATCATAGGTATTTTCTCCTTTTTATCTGGCGTTATAGGCCTCGATGGCCTTCTTGAGAATTTCCATGGCGCGCTCGAGCTTGTCGCTTTCGAGGACGTAGGCCATGCGGACTTCGTTTTTGCCCTTTCCGGGCGTCGCGTACATTGAGCCTCCCGGAGCCATCATCACGGTCTCGCCGTTGTCGCTGAATTCCTCGAGCAGCCATTGCTGGAACTTGTCGGCATCGTCGACCGGCAGCGCGGCCATCACGTAGAACGCGCCACCCGGCACGTCGAACACCACGCCGGGGATCTCGCCGAGCTTGCGGCAGAGCGTGTCGCGGCGCTTCTTATACTCGTCGCGCACGGCGGCAAAATACTCGGGGCCGACGGTGTAGAGCGCGGCAGACGCGATCTGGTCGAGCGTCGCGACCGAAAGTCTTGCTTGGCAGTATTTCATCGCGTGGTTCATGAACTCCTTATTCTTGGAGATCAGGCAGCCGATACGCGCGCCGCAGGCGGAAAAGCGCTTGGAGACCGTGTCGATGACGATGATGTTGTCACCCGCCCTGTCGGCAAACTCACCAAACGACTGGAGCTTCTCCCCGCCGTAGACGAATTCGCGGTACGCCTCGTCGCCGATGAGGAACAGATCATGCTTCTGAGCGACATCGACGAGCATCTCCATCTCCTCGTGGCTCAGCACAACGCCGGTCGGGTTGCCGGGGTTCGTGACCATGATGGCGCGCGTGTGCTCGTTGATGAGAGATTCAATCTTCTCGCGCTCAGCGTAGCGATACCCCTCCTCCGGGCAGGTCGGGATCGGGCGAATCGATGCACCGCAGGTGCGGGTCATCGTGTTGTAGTTGGGGTAGAACGGCTCGGGAATCAAAATTTCGTCGCCGTCGTCAAGAATGCACTGCAGCGCGATCTGAAGCGCTTCGCTGCCGCCGGCGGTGACGTAGATCTCGCTCTTGTCGAAGTGCATGTCGAGCTTGTCATAGTAGTTCTGGATCGCGTCGATCAGCTCGGGGATACCGGGCGAGGGCGCGTAGGCCAGCACCGGCTGCTCGAAGTGACGGACCGCCTCGAAAAACGCGGGAGGAGTCTGTACGTCAGGCTGGCCGATGTTGAGGTGATAGATGTTGATGCCGCGTGCCTTCGCCGCCACTGCGTACGGGTGGAACTTGCGCATCGGAGACAGGCCGCATTTTTCAACTTTGCTGGAAAATTTCATATTGTGCTCCTCCTTTTTTATTATGATGACCGCCGGTCATCCGCCGGTCATATTCAATACACGTATGATATCTGTCCAATGCTGGTTATATAGTATAACGGCTGCACTTTTCAAAGACAACTAAAATTTTGTCGGTAAACTGCATAAAATATCAAGCCAAATATCGTCAGCGTTTACAGCTTCTCCACATCGCTCTCGCCGCAGACGACTATGCCGTGCGCCTTGAACAACTCCACCGTCACGCCGTCGCCCTCGGTCAGGCGGCGGGAAAACGTCCCATCGTAGATTTGCCCGCAGCCGCAGCTCGGGCTCTTTTCCTTGAGCACGGCAGCCTCGCAGCCGTTTTGCTGGCACAGCGCGAGAGCTGCCTCCGCACCGCGGCGGTACGCTTCTGTCACATCGCGGCCACCCGCTGTGACGACGCGCTCGCCCCGCCGTTCGCTGGGCACACGCGGCGTCGGGAGACCGCCGAGCTGTTCGGGGCAGATAGGAACAATTTCATATTTTCCCACCAACGCCTGCACGCGCGCGTCCGCTTTACTTTTTCCGTCGTAGCGGCAGGGCGTGCCGAGAAGGCAGGCCGACACGAGCAGCTTATCCATGCCGCACCTCCAACGCTTTCCCGTTGAGCTTCGCCTCCGCGAGCGTTTCGCCCTCGTAACGCAGCTTGAGCGAGAAAAACGGTACGTTTTCGTCGAGCAGGCGCAAAAAGATCTTGTCGCCCTCCCACGCGGGCAGCGCCAGCAGATCTTTCTTTTTGATCCACGCAAGCTCGCCCTCATCGCAGTCCTTGAGCGTTCCCTCAAAGCCGTCGGCAGTGAAAAGGTGCATGTACTCGCTCTCCCACTTGTCCGACACGAATGTCACGATGCCGCGATAGCGGTAAGAGGTCAGGGCGAGGCCGGTCTCCTCCTTCGTTTCGCGCAGAGCGCACTCCTCCGGGCTCTCGCCCTCTTCAAACTTGCCGCCGATGCCGATCCACTTGTCGCGATTGCAGTCGTTCTCCTTTTTCGTGCGGTGCAGCATCAGGTATTCGCCGCCGCATTCGATATAAATGAGCGTCGTGTTCACGGCGCGATAGATGCTACTGCTCATGATACTCCCTCCCCAAAGGGTCTTTTTGTCAGTATAAAAGATGGCGGCAAAAATTGCAAGTGAAGGCGCCGTTCAGAAAATCGCGCATTTTTCGAATTTGTGCTTGACTTTGCTGTGATTTTTGGTATAATCATTTTTGCTGTCGAGCGCACCGATACGCAGCAGTATCGAAGCGGTCATAACGAGCACGACTGGAAATCGTGTGTACGTCAAAAGCGTACCGAGAGTTCGAATCTCTCCTGCTGCGCCAAAAAGAACACCACTCAACAGGGTGGTGTTCTTTTTTGTATCCAGAGATTCGAACAGGGCATGAGCAAAGCGAAAAAACGCCCCAGTGGGGCGTTTAGTGCCCGCCTACACCGTCGTGGCATCACGATCGACGCGACTTGTCCAGTCCCGTCGATCGTGCCACTTCCTCGAAAGCGGCTCACTTTCTCTGCCACTGGCAGCGTTTCGCCGCTTTCCGTGTCGCGGTGTGGTAACACCGCGAGCGAATCTCTTCTGCTGCGCCAAATAAAACCACCATCTTTCGATGGTGGTTTTATTTTTTACTCAGCGCTCTCAGCGAGCTGGGCTTTTCTCCCTTTACTCCCCCAGCATCTCTCCTGCGGCGAGGACGGCGTTGCGAACGCACTGCGCGCAGGGACAGAGGACCTTGCCTGTCTCCACGCCCTTTAAGTCCTTGCAGATCGTCGCGCCGCTCTTTTCCTGAAAGCTCGTAAGGATGCTGCGGGCCGTGCGCGGCGTGCCCTTGCCGTCCGTCACGCTGCCCGCGGCCATCACCGCGCCGATCAGCGCGCCGCAGGTGGCCTGCATGCAGCCCATGCCCGCGCCGTAACCCGCGCCGAGCTTCATCAACGTATCGTGGTCGACGGGAATTTTATCCTCCCACGCGCACAGCACCGACTGGGTGCAGTTGCCCTTTCCCGCGGCAAATGTTTCCACCGCCAGCTCGGCGCGCTCTTCAATCGTCATTGCTTCTATCTCCTTTGCTTTTTGATCCATTCCGACTTGCCGGTCGTTTCCCCTATCGTACGCACAACGGCGCGCAAAGTCAACCGCCGCGCGTGCTGGATTTTTGCCCGCAGCCGTGCTATGATGGAGAAAATCACCACAGGAGGATTCCCAATGAAGAAACAACTGACCGCGTGGCTGCTCGCGCTCGTGATGCTCTTCTCGCTCGTCGGCTGCGGCGCGGGTGCGCCGGTGCAGGACGAAACCAACTTGCCGCAGCAGGAGCAGCAGGACGTTCAGAACGCGCCGTCTGAAGACGCCGACATGCCGGACGAAACAGCGCAGATCGACGAGGACGCCTCCTACACGACCAAGGACGACGTCGCGCTCTATATCCACACCTACGGACATTTACCGGACAACTTCATCACCAAGAAAGATGCCCAGGCCCTCGGCTGGCCGGGCGGGTCGCTCGAGCCCTACGCGCCGGGCAAATGCATCGGCGGCAGCCGGTTCGGCAACTACGAAGGTCTCCTGCCCGAGGCGGACGGGCGTACCTACACCGAATGCGACATCGACACGCTGGGCGCGGATTCGCGCGGGGCCAAACGCATCGTCTTCTCAAACGACGGCCTCATTTACTACACCGAAGACCACTACGAGACCTTTGAACTGCTGTACGGAGAGGAGTGACGGCCATGCGCTTTGTATTAGATGTCTCCGCCTGCGAGACCGCTGAAGACCTGCACCGCGCGCTCGCGGAGGGTCTTCACTTTCCCGCGTGGTACGGCGGCAATCTCGACGCCCTGCACGACTGCCTGACGGACCTGAATGAGCCGACGGAGCTGATCGTCCGCGGCACTTCGGCACTTGACGAGCTGCTCGGTCGCCGCGCCAACGCCTTCCGCCGCGTGCTCAATGACAGCGCAGAGGAGAATCCGAATCTCACCATGCGGTTTGAAGAAGCGGTCCAGGACAGCATAAACTGAATTGAAAAAGAGGACGATAAGCGTCCTCTTTTTTGATTCAGTGGAGAATTTACAAAAACTTCTCCCTTTTCCGTCCTTTCTCATGATATGATAGCGTCAACAAATCATCCTGATAGAAAGAGGAGATCGCCATGTCACAGGTGACCAAACGCGCGCTCGAGGCGTCGCTCAAAAATCTGCTGCTGCAAAAGCCCCTGAGCAAGATCACCATCAGCGATATCACGGAGGACTGCGGCATCAACCGCATGACGTTTTACTACCACTTCAAGGACATTTACGACCTTGTCGAGTGGTCGTGTCAGGAGGACGCCAGCAAGGCGCTCGCAGGCAACAAGACCTACGAGACGTGGCAGCAGGGTTTTTTGCAGCTCTTTAAGGCCGTGCAGGACAACAAGCCATTCATTATGAACGTCTACCACTCCGTCAGCCGCGAGCAGGTGGAAAATTACCTCTACAAGGTCACCTACGATCTGCTCGAGGGCGTGGTCGAGGAGCAGGCGCAGGGCATGAGCGTGCGCGATGAGGACAAGGCGTTCATCGCAACGGTCTACAAGTATGCCTTTGTCGGTCTGATGCTCGACTGGATCAAAAACGACATGAAGGGCGACCCGCAGCTGCTCGTCGACCGGCTTGAGCTCGTCATCCACGGCAATGTCCGTGCCGCGCTCGAGCGGCTGCGGATCGACAAGGCGTAACTTCTTTTTCCGTTTTCATCAAAGCCGGCAGAATGATAAAAATTTTTACAGCTTTTCGGGCGGTGATGAGTTTCTTATCACCGCCCGATTTCTGCTGATTGTTCTTTTCGCAAAACCGCGGTATGCTTTCACCATCGAAAGGAAAACATACCGTTGATTCCCAAGGTTGAATGTGTTTCGTGGATCAGCGGTTTCACAGACAGTTTGAAAGGAGAAATGATTTATGTATTATTCCAGCGGTAACTATGAAGCGTTCGCCCATCCCAAGAAGCCTGAAGGCGTGGACAACAAGTCCGCCTATATCGTCGGCAGCGGCCTCGCCGCGCTGACTGCCGCCTGCTACCTCGTGCGTGACGGCCAGATGAAGGGTGAGCACGTGCACGTGCTCGAAAAGGGCAATTTGCCCGGCGGCGCGTGCGACGGCTACAAGTTCGAAAACCTCGGCTACGTGATGCGCGGCGGCCGCGAGATGGACAACCATTTCGAGGTCATGTGGGACCTGTTCCGCTCCATCCCCTCCATCGAGACGGAGGGCGTGAGCGTGCTCGACGAGTACTACTGGCTCAACAAGGAAGACCCCAACTATTCCCTCTGCCGCGCGACCGTCAACCGCGGTCAGGACGCGCACACCGACGGCAAGTTCGACATCTCCGACAAGGGCGCGATGGAGATCATGAAGCTCTTCTTCACCCCCAACGAGCAGCTGCAGGACAAGAAGATCACCGACTTCTTCGATGACGAGGTCCTGAATTCCAATTTCTGGCTCTATTGGCGCACGATGTTCGCCTTTGAAAACTGGCACAGCGCGCTCGAGATGAAGCTCTATATCCAGCGCTATATCCACCACATCGGCGGTCTGCCCGACTTCACGGCGCTGCGCTTCACGAAGTATAACCAGTACGAGTCCATGATTCTCCCGATGGTCAAGTACCTCGAGAGCCACAACGTTCAGTTCCACTACGGCGTGCAGGTCGCAAATGTCGAATTTGACTGCTCCGACCCCGCCCACAAGCTCGCTAAGCGCATCGACGTCATCCGCGACGGCAAGAAGGAAGCCATCGACCTCACGGAAAACGACCTCGTCTTCATCACGAACGGCGGCTGCGTCGAAAACTCCTCCATGGGCAGCCAGAACACCCCCGCCCAGTTCAACACCGAGCTCAAAGAGGGCGGCGGCTGGGATATGTGGCGCAAGATTGCCGCGCAGGACCCGTCTTTCGGTCATCCCGACAAGTTCTGCCATGACCCCGAGCAGACCAACTGGATGAGCGCCACCGTCGAGACCCTCGACCAGAAGATCATCCCCTATATCAAAAACATCTGCAAGCGCGACCCGTTCACCGGCCATGTCGTCACCGGCGGCATCGTCACCGTAAAGGATTCCTCGTGGCTCATGAGCTGGACGATCAACCGCCAGCCGCAGTTCCGCGACCAGCCCAAGGACCACTGCCTCGTCTGGGTCTACTCCCTCTTCACCGACAAGCCGGGCGATTATATCAAAAAGCCCATGCGCGAGTGCACCGGCAAGGAGATCTGCATGGAGTGGCTCTACCACATCGGCGTGCCCGAGGACCAGATCGAAGAGCTCGCGACGAACAGCGCCAACACCGTGCCCGTCATGATGCCGTATATCGATGCGTTCTTCATGCCGCGCGCCTATGGCGACCGCCCGAACGTCGTGCCCGAGGGCAGCGTCAACTTCGCCTTCCTCGGCCAGTTCGCCGAGACCCCGCGCGACACGATCTTCACCACCGAGTATTCCATGCGCACCGGCATGGAGGCCGTCTATACGCTGCTGAACGTCGACCGCGGCGTGCCCGAGGTCTGGGGCAGCGTGTATGATGTGCGCGATCTGCTCAACGCCACCGTCAAGCTGCGCGACGGCAAGAAGGCCACCGACATGGACATGGGCTTCATGGAAAAGATGGCCGTCAAGAAGGCCCTCGGCAAGATCGAAGGCACCGACATCGAAAAGCTCCTCAAGGAGTACGGCGTCATCTAAGGATAAAAACAAGCAGGATAGCAAGGAAATAATGAGAAAGGGCGGGAGCTAAAGCTCCCGCCCTTACCCTATTTCGAAAAAGATTCAGTTCTTTGTCAGCACGCATTTGTCGCAGGGAGTGAGGCCTCTGCCCATCGCCTCAGCGAGCGTTGCTTCGTAATAAGTACCGCCGTTGCAGGTACCGGAATAGTGATAACGCTTGCCCGTCTTTGTCACATAGATGTGCTCGCCCTTCGTCTTATTCGCAACTGCCGCCGTCTGCGTCTCATTATACCATGTGACGACGCAGCCAAGCGATTCCGAAACGAAGCGTGCCGGAACCATTGTCCGGTTTCCGATGATTTGCGCAGGCACATCCAGCGTGTACGGCACACCGTTGACGTAAGCTGTTGTATTATCGATCTGGATGATCACGACTGTGCCATCCAGCGTACCAGTCGCCGTTCGAGTGTCATTGTCCCACGTGACCTCCGCGCCCAGATACTCAAAAATCGCCCGCATGGGCACAAGCGTGCGGCCGCCCACCAACTGCGGCGGCACATCGGTCTGCACCAACTCTGTGTCGACATACAGCTCGACTGCGTTGACAGGCAGGCAGAGCAGTAGTGTGCAGGACAGCAGGCCAAGCATCAATGCAAATAGCTTTTTCATCGTTTCTCTCCTCTCTCGTTATACAAATAATTTAATCAGGGGATTCCTGTTATTTTCATTATATCCGTCGTTGCATATAAGTCAACAAAGAAAGGGCGGGAGCTAAAGCTCCCGCCCTTTCTTTGCGCTCTCGCGCCTATTTCACCGGTGCATTAAGTCGCTCAGCGCGCCGTCCACGGCGGTACCCATCTGCTGCATGGTGCGGCCCACGCAGGTCTTCATGGCTTTGCGCTTTTCTGCGACGGTCATGCCGATGATCGCGCCGGCGGCCATGCCGGCAGCCATACCGCGCCAGAATGCGGTATCACACATATCGATCACTCCTTTGCTCACGCGCTTAGTCTGTCCGCACAAGATCGCGTCATACGCGGCAATTTTTGCCGCAAATCGCCCTTGCTGAATGCCTCTTTTCGGCCTATAATGAAAATGAGAAAAAATGAGCATGAAGGAGAACCATATGACCACGATCTATCTCATCCGCCACGCCGAGGCCGAAGGCAACCGCTATCGCCGCGCGCATGGCTGGTACAACAGCACCATCACCGACCGCGGCTACCATCAGATCGCCGCGCTCGCAAAGCGCTTTGCCGATACAAAATTCGACGCCGTTTATTCAAGCGACCGCTTCCGCACGATGATCACGGCGCTTTCCATCTATAAAACGCACGGTCTGCCGCTGCGCACCGTCCGCGCGTTGCGCGAGATCGACGTCGGCTATTGGGAGGATACGCCCTGGGCCGAGCTTGAGCGCACCGACCCCGAGCAGCTCGCCTATTTCAGCAACGATTCGCAGAAATGGCACGTCGACGGCTGCGAGAGCTTTGCCGAGGTGCGTGAGCGGATGCGCAAGGCGCTCACGGAGATCGCCGAGGCGCATCCCAACGAGACCGTCGCCGTTTTCTCCCACGGCATGGCGATGCGCATCATTGTCGGCACACTTCAGGGCATGACGCTGCACGAAATCGACAGGACCGGCCACGCGGAAAACACCGCCGTCGCCAAGCTCGAATACGAAAACGGGAGTTTTAATGTCGTCTTCCGCGACGACGCGTCCCACCTCGGCGATGACATCGCCACCATCCGCAAGCAGCCGTGGGTCAACGACCCGAAGGGCTTTGAGGGCGGCATCTACTACCGCTCCTCGGGCGAAAGCGGACACTTCGACGTGATGCACGGCGGCGACGTCATCGGCGCGGTCAGCGTCGAATCCTGCCGCGGCGGTGTGGGCACGATCGGCGAATTCTGGCTCGAGGAGGACGCGCAGAAGCGCGACCTCGGCGAAAAGCTCGTCGGTCAGGCACTCTCTTACGCGCGCTCGCATGGCTGCTCCATCCTCTCGACCGGCCGCATCGCTAAGAGCAATTTGGTCGGCCTCCACTGCGCGGAAAAGTGGGGCTTCCACCCCGTCTGCGAGGATGCGGAAAGCGTCACTTTTGAGAAGAATTTTGAATACGATGAGGAATCCTGCTGGAAGAGATTGCAGGAAGTTATCGAAAAATGAAGAAAAAGAAGATCGAAAAGGCCTTTCTGCCGGTCTCGAAGGACGAGATGGTCGAGCGCGGCTGGTACTACTATGATTTCCTTGTTGTCACGGCGGACGCATATATCGACCATCCGAGCTTCGGCACAGCGATCATCGCGCGTGTTCTGGAGCACGAGGGCTACCGCGTGGCCGTGCTCGCCCAGCCGGACTGGCACAGCGCGGACGCTTTCCGCGCGATGGGCCGTCCGCGCTACGGCGTGATGATCGGCGGCGGCAACATCGACTCGATGGTCGCGCACTACACGGCGGCGAAAAAGCGCCGCACGCAGGACCTCTACTCCCCCGGCAACCGGATGGGCCTGCGGCCCGACCGCCCGACCATCGTGTACGCCAACCGCTGCCGCGAGGCCTTCGGCAATATCCCCATCGTCGTCGGCGGACTGGAGGCAAGCCTGCGCCGCTTTGCGCACTACGACTACTGGGACGATAAGGTCCGCCGCGCGCTCATTTTTGACGCGCAGGCCGACCTGCTCGTCTACGGCATGGGCGAATACGCCACACGCGAGATTGCGCGTCGGCTCTCCAAGGGCGAAAAGGCAGATACCTTGACAGATATTCGCGGCACGGCGTTTGTGACGCGCACGCCCGAAGTCTGCGCCTTCGACCACGTCGAGTGCCCGTCATATGAAGAGGTGTGCGGGGACAAGCACGCCTACGCGCTCGCGACGAAGCTCGAATACGAGGAGCACGACCCCATTCGCGGCAAAGCGCTCTGGCAGGCGCACGGGCGCGACACGCTCGTCGTCAATCCGCCCGCGATGCCGCTTTCGCGTGAGGAGCTCGACGAGGTCGCCGAGCTCCCCTACATGCGCGAGGTGCATCCGATGTACGACGCTCTCGGCGGCGTCGCCGCCATCGAGGAGGTGCGCTTTTCCGTCGCGCACAACCGCGGGTGCTTCGGCGGATGCAACTTCTGCTCGCTGGCGTTCCATCAGGGGCGCATGATCACCTCGCGCTCGATCGAATCCTGCGTGCGCGAGGTCGAGGGCTTCACCCGCGACCCGAAGTTCAAAGGCTACGTCCACGATGTCGGCGGCCCGAGCGCCAACTTCCGCCACCCGTCGTGCAAGGATCAGCTGAAGCGCGGCATGTGCCGCAACAAGAACTGCCTTGCCCCCTACCCCTGCAAAAATCTCGATCCCGACCACTCGGAATATGTCGAGCTGCTGCGTCGTCTTCGCGCGATCCCCGGCGTGAAGAAGGTCTTCGTCCGCTCGGGCATCCGGTATGACTATCTGCTCGAGGACAAGGGAAGTCCCTTTCTGTCCGAGCTCGTCAAGTATCACATCTCCGGCCAGCTCAAGGTCGCGCCCGAGCACTGCGTGGCGGGCGTGCTCGACTACATGGGAAAGCCGCACTTCGACGTGTTTGAAAAATTCTGGGACAAGTACCGCTCCGTGAACGAAAAGAACGGGCGCGAGCAGTATCTCGTTCCCTACCTCATGTCATCCCATCCCGGCTGCACGCTCGAGGACGCCGTGCAGCTCGCGGAATTCCTGCACTCCACGGGGCATAAGCCCGAGCAGGTGCAGGACTTCTACCCCACACCCGGCACACTCTCGACCTGCATGTACTATACCGGCATCGACCCGCGCGACATGACGCCCGTCTTCGCCGAGACGACGCCGCACGGCAAGGAATTGCAGCGCGCGCTGCTGCAATGGTTCCGCCCCGACAAAAAAAAGCTCGTCATCGAGGCGCTCAAAAAGGCCGGACGCGAGGACCTCATCGGCTACGGGCCAAAGTGCCTTGTCCGCCCGTACGGCGATGACCGCACGATGCCGCACGGCAAATCCGGCGGCGGTAAAAAGCCCTCCGCCGCTCAGACCGGCGGCCGCAGAAACGACGCGCCCCGCGGCGGGCAGAGCCCGAAGAACAGCGGCGCTGACAAGCCGAAAAACTTTAAGCGCAAATCCGGCTGGGCCAAGCCAAAGCCCACGGCAAAGAGCAAAAAGAGATAAAAAATGCTTGCAAAGCGATCGCTTTGCAAGCATTTTTCTTTTACCGCTCTTATATTCACTTGCCAGGCGACAGAAAAAAGCCCATGGGTTTGCAAAATCCACGGGCTTTTTGACGAAATGAATCAATATACGCTCACTGATAATCGCTCAGCAGGAACATCGACTTGATCGCGACGACCTCGTCGTATTCCTCCTGCGAGACCTGCACATCGGCGTTGAGCGCCTTGAGGTCAGATTTCAGCACCTCGAGCGCCTCATCCGCGCTCTGGGCGCGGCCCTCGCGCAGGATGCGGATCATGCGCGTGAGAACAACAGGGTGCGCATAGCGCGCCGGCAGCGGGAAATCGTCCGGCAGGACGTGGGCAAGGTTGGCCTGTGCCTCTTCCCAGGCGCGGGCGACGGCCTTTTTGTTGTTCTTCGCCGTGGGCAGCACGTGCGCGCCGGAAAAGAAGAAGATCGCAGCAAAGCCGAAGAGGGCGAAATACATGCCGAAATCTCCGCCGTTGCGCCACGAGATGATGCCGTACACCAGCGCCGCTGCGCCCGCCAGCACAATGGCCAGCGCGACCCAGCGGTAGGCGGGGTTTGTATGCTGGTTCACGCGCTTGGCTCTGGCTGCCTTGGAGAGCCGGTCTGTCAGCTCGGGGTAGCCGGAGAGGAACTTCTGCGCCTTTTCCAGCTCTTCTTTCGCGCTCTGCGCGTCGCTCGTCAGCTCGGAAAGATAGCGCGCAGCCTCTTCCTTTGCCTTCTGCTCCAAGCGCTGCTCGCCGCCGACGCTCAGCGTCGGGATCTCGGGATGCACTTCCCCGATATAGGCGAGCATCGCGTCCACGTCTTCCTCGCGCTTGAAGGTACACTGCTTTTCCTTCCCGCCGTCATACTGCACCACGAGATAGGGGATCGCGCCGAACACGCCCTTGCCCGAAAAGCCGCCCTGGCTCATCGCCACGCGCTTGAAGACGCGGCGCACCGACGAAAAGGCGACATAGTAGCGCCGGTCGATAAAATAGCTATTCAAAAACAGCGCCTCTTTCCCCACGCCGCAGGGGCCGAAACGCTTGCAGGACTTCTTGTCCGCGGCGACAGCTTCGGCGTTGAGACTCGTTTCGCCAAGGCGCACAGGTGCAAAAATCATAAGGCTCCTCCAAAGTTTGAAAAAGCGGTGGGAGAGCATTCTCCCACCGCTCTAAGAATGGTTTACTTGTGCAGCGTCTCGTAGTGAGGCTGGGTGTGGCGCTTCTTGATGGTGTACAGGAAGATGCCAAGGAACACGATAGCGGCGATGATACCGACGGGGTAAGCGACCGCAGTGTTGTAAACGGTAGCGCCGTCAGCAGTCTTGGTGTTGAGGAACTGGCCGAGGCACTCGTTGCCCAGCAGGAAGTACGTCACGGACACAGCGCTCATGAAGGTAGCGGGAACAGCGGTGATCCAGTAGTTCTTCTTATCATAGAAGAGGTACATGGAAGCGGCCCACAGAACGATCATGGCGAGGGTCTGGTTCGTCCAGCTGAAGTAACGCCAAATGATGGTGTAGTCGATCTTGCCGAGGGCGTTGCCGATGCCGAGGATCGCGCCGATGCCGAGGACGGGCACGCAGAGGATCAGACGGTTCTTCCAGCTCTTCTGCTCCATGTGGAACCAGTCGGCCAGAACAAGACGGGCAGAACGGAACGCCGTATCACCGGAGGTGATGGGGCAGGCGATAACGCCGAGCATGGCGAGCGCGATGCCCACGCCGCCCATGGTCTTGGAGCAGACATCGTAAACAGCGGTGGAACCGCCGCCGCCGAGAGCGAGGAGCTCTTCGCCGGTGTAGAGAGCGCAGCCGGCAGCAGCCCAGATCAGAGCGATGATACCCTCAGAGACCATTGCGCCGTAGAAGACGAAGTGGCCCTGCTTCTCGCTCTTCATGCAACGAGCCATCAGGGGGCTCTGCGTGGCATGGAAGCCGGAAATGGCGCCGCAGGCGACGGTGATGAACATAAAGCTCCAGATCGGAGTGGCCTGCGGGTGGAGGTTAGCGAAGTTGTTCCAGATCTCGGGGATCTCGTAGCCCTTGGTGAAGATACCGAGCGCCACGCCGAGTGCCATGATGATGAGGCAGATGCCGAACAGGGGGTAGATCTTACCAATGATCTTGTCGATGGACAGGAACGTTGCGATGAAGTAGTAGACCAAGATCAGAACCAGCCAGAAGAGCTTGCTGGCAAAGATGCCGGTGCTGCCGCCCTTGGTGCACAGCAGCTGGATGAGGCCGGCGGGGCCGACAGCGAACACGGTGCCGACCATCACGAGCAGCACCACGCTGAACACGCGCATGACGTTCTTCATTGCGCCGCCGAGGTAGATACCGGAGATCTCGGAGATGGAAGCGCCTTCATTACGCTCGCTCATCATACCGGAGAAGTAGTCATGGACTGCACCGGCAAAGATGGTACCGAAGGTGATCCACAGGAAAACGACAGGACCCCAAAGAGCACCGCTCAGAGCGCCGAAGATGGGACCCAGACCCGCAATATTCAGAAGCTGGATCATAAAGAGCTTCCACTGCGGGAGAACCATGTAGTCCACGCCATCGTTGATCTTCACGGCCGGCGTTTCACGGTCGTCAGGGCCGAAAGTCTTTTCGACGATGCCACCGTAAACGAAGTAGCCGCCGATCAGCAATGCGAGGCAGATCAGAAAGCTAAACATTTTTCTCCTCCTATATTTTTCACAAATGTTTGCCTTGCAGGAGAATTTCCCCTGCGTTTCGCCTGATTATAATAATTTTTTGGAGAAAAAAGTCAATCGTCAAAATGAACAAATTTTGAATGAATATTATTTCATTCAAGCCGGATATTTGTTTTTCCCTTATGCGCGGATGACCTGCTCGATGGCCGCTAAAAGCTCGTCGTAGCCCTCAAAAGCGGGCAGATGCGGGTAATCGTGCTTGATCTTTTCCGTCGTGCGGAACAGGAAGCCCGCCTTGGACGCTTCGATCATTTCGAGGTCGTTGTAGCTGTCGCCGCTGGCGATGGTCTCAAAGCCGATGGACTGAAGGCCGCGCACGGTCGTAAGCTTGGAATGCTCGCATCTCATCTTGATGCCGCTGATGAATCCGTCGGCGTCCACCTCGAGAGAGTTGCAGAAAATGGTCGGCCAGCCGAGTTTTTTCATCAGCGGTTGTGCAAATTCCTCAAAGGTGTCGCTCAAAATGATGGCCTGCGTCTCAGATCTCAGCTTGTCGAGGAATTCTTTCGCCCCCGGCAGCGGGTCAATGCGCGCGATGGTCTCCTGAATTTCCTTGAGTCCCAGGCCGTGCTCGCGGAGCACGCCCAGGCGCCATTTCATCAGCTTGTCGTAGTCCGGCTCGTCGCGCGTGGTGCGCGTCAGCTCGGGAATGCCGCTCTCGCGGGCAAATTCGATCCAAATTTCGGGGACGAGCACGCCCTCCATATCAAGGCAGGTAATATACATGTTTATTCTCCTTTATCACTTTTCCGCCGCGGCCTTGCCGAGCACGTAGTCGAGCATCTCACCGCGGTCGATCACGTCGCGGTGACGCACCGCGCGGGAGCGTAGGTCGGCAAGATTCTTCGGCACGGGCACGCCCGTGACCTTGTGGAGCTGCTCCATCACGTCGAACTCGTCGCCCTCGGCCTTTTCGCCGATGCCCTCGAGCACGGCGGCGGGGAATTTATAAGGAGAGGCAGTGGAGAGCACGACGACGGCGTTGTGCTCGGGGTTCGCCTGCTTGTACTGCTGCGCCACGTCCCAGGCGACCGCCGTGTGCGTGTCGCAGAGGTAATGGTCGTCCTTCCAGACCTTGCCGATGGCGGTTTTCGCGCCCTCGTCGTCGCAGAAGCCCGCCCAGAAGAGCTCGTGCAGCTTTTCGAGCATGTCCGCGGGCACCTCGTACTCACCGTTTTCGCTGAGCTGCTTCATTAAATCCGCGATGAGCTTGTCGTCGCCGGAGAGGAGATAGAGCAGGCGCTCCAAGTTGCTGGAGACGAGAATGTCCATCGAGGGGGACACGGTCTTGTAGAAGGGGCGGCGGCGGTCATAGCGGCCCGTGCGCAGGAAGTCGGTCAGCACATTGTTGGCGTTGGACGCGCACACGAGCTTGCCGACGGGAAGGCCCATCTCCTTGGCAAAGTAGCCCGCAAGGATATCGCCGAAGTTGCCGGTCGGCACGACGTAGTCGACCTTGTCGCCCGGCTGGATGCGGCCCGCCTGCACGAGGTCGGCGTACGCTCTATAATAATAGACGACCTGCGGGGCGAGGCGGCCGATGTTGATGGAGTTGGCCGAGGACAGGCGAACGCCCTTACCCTCGAGCAGCTGATCCTTACTGACGGCGGAGAAGATCTTCTTCACGCCCGTCTGCGCATCGTCGAAATTGCCGCGCACCGCGCACACGCAGACGTTTTCGCCCGCCTGCGTCGCCATCTGCGCCTGCTGCACGGCGCTCACGCCGCCGTGGGGGTAGAAGACGATGATCTTCGTGCCCGGCACATCGCAGAAGCCCTCCATCGCCGCCTTGCCGGTGTCGCCGGACGTGGCGGTCAGGATCATGATCTCGTCGTCCACACCGAGCTTTTCTTTCGACGCGGTCATCAGGCGCGGCAGCATCGAGAGCGCCACATCCTTAAAAGCGCTCGTCGGCCCGCGGAAAAGCTCGAGGATGAAGTCCTCACCGACGGGGACGGTCGGGGTCAGGTGGTCGGTCTCGAACTTGCCGGTATAGCCGTCGTGGACGAGCTTTGTCATCTCCGCTTCTGAAAAGTCGGGCAGGAGCTTGGATAAGATCTTCGCCGACATGGACATCGTGTCCATATTTAATACAGTAGTATAGTCGAACTTGACCTCGTCAAACGATGACATCGTGTAGAGGCCGCCGTCGGGGGCAAGGCCGTTTAAGATGGCCTGCGCGCTGCTGGCCTTTAAATTTTTGTCACGGGTGCTCTGATACTGCATGGATGTTTCCTCCTGTATCTCACGGGAAAAGTTTTTTTGTTTTCCCTATTGTATTTTCACAAACGCTATGTTATATTGTTTCCATTAAAAAGTCAAGTGTTTTTCTCTCACGGACAGTTTCGGCGTAAGTCACAAATTCGTCCGCACTTGACGGAGTATCCAAAAAAGAAAGAAGGTCATTCCCCGTGAATATTGCGCTACTGGGCTTCGGCACCGTCGGTTCCCATTTTTATAAGCTGTGCGAGGGGCGAACTGATCTGCATGTTGCAGCTGTTCTCTCCCGCCGTCCCCGCCCGGAGCTCACATGCACTGTGACCGCCGATTACGACGAGATCGTGCGCGATCCCTCGATTGATATTGTGGTGGAAGTCATGGGCGGCATCGAGCCGGCGTACAGCTACCTCTGCGCGGCCATGCGTGCGGGCAAGCACGTCGTCACCGCGAACAAGCAGCTCATGTGCGCCCACTTTGAAGAGCTCACCTCCCTTGCAAAAGAAAAAGGCGTGGCGCTGCGCTGCACCGCCGCCGCGGGCGGCGGCATCCCCTGGCTCACCTCCCTCTCCCGCGCGTCCGAGCTCGATGAGATCAAGGCCGTCGAGGGCATTCTGAACGGCACAACGAATTACATGCTTTCCGCCATGACGAATTCCGGCGCGGATTATGCGCCCGCGCTGCAAAAGGCGCAGGAGCTCGGCTACGCCGAGGCCGACCCCACCGCAGATGTCGAGGGTCTGGACGCGCGCCGCAAGATCGTCCTCTCCGCCGACCTCGCCTTCGGCGTGAACATCAGGGAAGAGGACATCCCCTGTGTCGGTATCTCGTCCATCACCGCGGGCGACATCGCCAAGGCGAAGGACGAGGGCCTGACCTACAAGCTCATTGCCCGAGCAGAGAAAAACGGCCGTGCCGTGGCCGCGTTCGTCTGCCCGACGCTTTTCCCCTCCTCCGCGCCCGAGGCGCATACCGACGGCACCGGCAACCTCGTCACGCTGTTCGCATCGCGCTTTGGCAAGCAGAGCTTTTCCGGCGCGGGCGCAGGCGGCTACCCGACCGGCTCGAATGTGCTGCGCGACTGTCTCGACGTCGCCGCCGACTGCCGCAGCTTCTATGCTGACTCCTTCACCCCCTGCTCGGTGAACCTCTCCGGCACGCAGTGCAAGTGGCTGTTCCGCTGCATGGGCGAATACTTTACCCGCGAGTGCAGCGCCCGCGAGGCGTTCGACGCCTATGAATCTTACCGAAAGGACGACCCGCACGCGCTGCTTGCGCGCTACGCGGCCGAAGAGGAATAAACTCCATGCTCAAAGTTTTGAAATTCGGCGGTTCGTCGCTCGCCGACGCCCGCCAGTTCGCCAAGGTCAAGTCCATCGTGGAAGCCGACCCCGCCCGCCGCGTGGTCATCGTCTCCGCGCCGGGTAAGCGCTTCTCCGGCGACCATAAGATCACCGATCTTCTCTATCTCTGTGCCGCGCACATCAAGTACGGCGTTTCGTGCGAGGACATCTTCGCCATGATCCGCGACCGCTACAACGAGATCATCGCCGAATGTGGCCTGCACATCAGCCTCGACAAAGAGTTCGACGCGCTGTGGGACAAGATGAAAAATGGCATCAGCCAGGATGAGCTCGCCTCGCGCGGCGAATACTTCTCCGCGCGGCTGATGGCCGAGTACCTTGGCTATGAGTTTGTCGACGCGGCCCGCTGGATCAAGTTCAAGTTCGACGGCACCGTCGATCAGGACGCATCCTACGCGGCGCTGCGCTCCCTCGCCGAGGACCGCAAGGTCGTCATCCCGGGCTTCTACGGTGTGATGCCCGACGGGCACATCCGCACGTTCTCCCGCGGCGGCAGCGACATCACCGGCGCGCTCGCGGCAGCGGCGCTCGGCGCGGACGTGTATGAGAACTGGACGGACGTTTCCGGCATCCTGATGGCCGACCCGCGCATCGTCGACGATCCCGAGCCCATCCGCCGCGTGACCTACAGCGAGCTGCGCGAGCTGAGCTACATCGGCGCGCAGGTCCTGCACGAGGGCACGATCTTCCCCGTGCGCGAGAAAAACATCCCGCTCAACATCCGCAATACCAACGCGCCCGACCATCCCGGCACGATGATCTTGGAGTCCATCGGCGACGAGATGGAAGAGGGCGGCTTCATCACCGGCATCGCCGGTAAGAAGGGCTTTTCCATCATCACCATCGCCAAGACCGGCATGTCGAGCGAACCGGGCTCTCTCCTGAAAATTCTCAACGTGCTCGCCAAGCATGAGGTCAACGTCGAGTATCTGCCGTCCGGCATCGACAACGTCTCGCTCGTCGTCTCGTCCGACAAGGTGTCCCGCTCACTCTACGAAATGCTGGGCGAGCTGCAAAAAGAGGTGCAGCCGAATAAGATAACCGTAACGGAGCACATCGCCATTGTCGCCGCCGTTGGCCGCAAGATGGCGTACCGTCCCGGCGTTTCCGGTAAGATTTTCGCCAAGCTCGGCGAAAACGGCGTGAACATCCGCATGATCACGCAGGGCCCCGAAGAGCTCAACATCATCGTGGGCGTGGAAGAAAAAGATTTCGAACAGGCCATCCGTGTCCTGTACAATAGTTTTGTGAAGGAGAATGTAGTATGAAACAGGTCAATGTCGGTATTCTCGGCGCCACCGGCGCCGTCGGTCAGGAAATGATCAAAATTCTCGAAGAGCGCAACTTCCCCGTTGCGTCCCTTCGTCCCATCGCAAGCGCCAGAAGCGCGGGCAGCAAAATCATGTTCCGCGGTCAGGAGTGCACCATCGTCGAGGCGTCTGACGACGCGTTTGAGGGCCTTGATATCGTCCTCGGCGCGGCCGAGAACGACATCGCCGAGCGTTTCGCCCCCTCGATCGTCAAGGCGGGTGCGGTGTTCGTCGATAACTCGAGCGCGTTCCGCCTCGACCCCAACGTCCCCCTTGTCATCCCCGAGATCAACCCCGAGGACGTGAAGTGGCACAAGGGCATCATCTCGAACCCCAACTGCACCACCATCGTCACCCTCGTCGCCATCAACGCGCTTGCCAAGGAGAGCCCCATCGAGACGATCATCGCCTCTTCCTACCAGGCCGTCAGCGGCGCGGGCAAGGGCGGCATCGACGAGCTCAACAATGAGGTCAAGGCCCTTTCCGAGGGCAAGCACCTTGAGCCCAAGGTCTTCCAGTATCAGATCGCGTACAACATCATCCCCCAGATCGGCGGCGAGGCCTTCGAGGGCTACACCAGCGAGGAGATGAAGATGCAGAACGAGGGCCGCAAGATCCTCCACCTGCCCGAGATGAAGGTCAGCTGTACCTGCGCGCGCGTGCCCGTCATCCGCAGCCACAGCGTATCCGTCGTGCTGCGCACGAAGGAGAAGATCAGCGTCGAGCGTGCCAAGGAGCTCACCGCAAACGCCCCGGGCTGCAAGCTCGTCGACGACCTCAAGAACAAGGTCTACCCCATGCCGCTCGACACGTCCGATCAGGACATCGTCTATGTCGGCCGCATTCGTGAGGACCTGACCGATGAACGCGGCCTGAACCTCTGGTGCTGCGGCGACCAGGTCCGCAAGGGCGCTGCCACCAACACCATCCAGATCGCGGAGCTGCTGCTCAAGTAAGGCTTTCTGATCACAGATCATTCCCCGCTTTCCGCCGTTTGACGGCAGAAAGCGGGGAATTTTTCTTTTTCCCAGCTACGAGTCGTTTTTGGCCCAGGTTTTGCTTTAAGTCGTTCATAAAGCGGTACAGGCATCTCATAAGCTTGCTGTTAAGAACGCATTTGCGCCGGTCGTTGGTCATTTTGTCAACAAGGCGCAGGCATTTCTTGTGTGTTTCCCCCATTTTTACCACAAACGGCAAGTTTCATTTGACTTTGCCCGCTGTGGGGACTATGCTGTAAGCAAGGATTGGAAACGTTACCGGTAAGGTTTCCGGAATCATCGCAGGGGGCGCGTCGGCATGACCATCAAGGATATTGCAAAGCTCGCAGACGTGAGCGTCAGCACCGTCTCCCGCGTGCTCAACGACCGTCCGGACGTGAGTGAGGATTCCCGCAGACGGGTCCGCGCCGTCATCGAGGCGCACCGGTATGTGCCGAACAACAGCGCGCGCGACCTCGTCAAAATTCGTTCTGACGCGGTCGGCCTTGTGGTGCGCGGCGTGCAGAACCCCTTCTACACCGACATCATTCACGCCATCGAGCAAAAGCTCGACGCTTCGGGCTACACGATGGTCATGCGTCAAATTCCGTCCGGCGACGACGAAATTCAGTGCGGCGCGGTGATGGAAAAGGAAAAGCGTCTGCGCGGCATTATCTTCCTCGGCGGGCGCAGCGATTATTCGCCCGAAGAGGTTTCGCTTCTCGGCGTGCCCTACGTCTGCTGCTCCTACACCAACTCCTACGGCACGCTTCCGCCGGAATCGTACTCCTCCGTCTCCATCGCCGACGAGCAGGAGGCCTACCGTGCGGTCAGCGAGCTTTACAAAAACGGTCACCGCCGCATCGCCGTGCTGACCTCCGATCCCGACGACAGCTCGATCTCCCAGCTCCGCTATCTGGGCTATCAGCGCGCGCTGCGCGATTTTGGTCTCACGGAGCATCCGGAGGACCTGATCTGCGCCGAAGACTTCACCATTGCCAACGCCTACGCCGCCATGCAAAAGCGTCTGCGCTCCCCCGCCGATTTTACCGCCGTGTTCGCCATTGCGGACGACATGGCCATTGGCGCGATGCGCGCCCTGCGCGAAAGCGGCCGCTCCATCCCCGAGGACTGCTCCGTCATCGCCATCGACGGCATCAGCGTCTCGGAATACATTCATCCCATGCTCACCACCCTCTGCCAGCCCATGACCGCCATGGGAGAGGCGAGCGTCGAGATCCTGCTCGACATCATCGAGGGACGCGGCGTTCATCGCCACGTCACTCTGCCGACCGCGCTGCGCGAGGGTGCGTCCGTGCGGCAGCCCAAGCACCGATTTTCCCGCGGGAACCCGCGTGAAAATAAATTTGAAAAGGAGTATTGATGAAATGAAAAAGTATCTTGCAATGATCCTTGCTCTTGTCATGGCGCTTTCTCTCGTCGCCTGCGGCGATAAGAAGGATGACTCCGCTGACAACAGCGACGGCGATACTGCCTCCGGCCGCGTCTACTGGCTGAACTTCAAGCCCGAAGCCGACGAGACCCTGCAGAAGGTCGCCGCCATGTACACCGAGAAGACCGGCGTGCCCGTCACCGTCGTGACCGCCGCTTCCGGCACCTACAACGAGACCCTGACCGCCGAGATGGACAAGTCCGCTCCCCCGACGCTGTTCGTCGTGGGCAACCAGGCCGCTGTCGACACCTGGGGCGACTACTGCTATGACCTGAGCGGCACCGCCGTTGCCAACGAGCTCAACACCGACGCCTACAACCTCTATGACGCCGACGGCAAGCTCTGCTCCATCGGCTACTGCTACGAGTGCTACGGCATCATCGTCAACGAAGATCTGCTCGAAAAGGCCGGCTACACGCTTGGCGACATCACGAACTTTGAGACTCTCAAGGCCGTCGCTGAGGACATCCACGCTCGTGCTTCCGAGCTCGGCTTCGACGCCTTCACCTCCTCTTCCATGAGCGACGATTCCAGCTGGCGCTTCACCGGCCACCTCGCGAACCTCGAGTATTACTACGAGTCCGTGGACGATCCCGACGCCTGGAAGGAATGCCCGTCTTCCATCAAGGGTACCTACATGCAGAACTACAAGAACCTGTGGGATCTGTACATCAACAACAGCGCCGTGAATCCTGCTGATCTCGCTGCCGGCGGCTTTGACGCGGCGGACGAGTTCGGCAAGGAGCAGGCCGTGTTCTATCAGAACGGCTCCTGGGAGTGGGCCAAGCTCACCGGTACCGGCGACGGTCAGTACGGTCTTGACAACCTGTCCATGATCCCGTTCTACTGCGGTGTTGCGGGCGAAGAGAACGCGGGTCTCAACTGCGGCACCGAGAACTGCTGGGCTGTCAACGCCAAGGCTTCCGAGGAAGACATTCAGGCCACGCTCGAATTCATGAACTGGATGGTCACCGATCCCGAGGTCTCCCGTATGCTGGTCGATGAATTCGCCGCCATGCCCTATAAGCAGGCTGCCGAGTCCACCAACGGCTTCCTCGCCGACGCCAACGACTACACCACCAACGGCAACTACATCATGCCCTGGGTCACCAACTTCCAGCCGAACGTTGACGCCTACCGCGCTGCGCTCGTCTCCGCGATGAACCAGTACGACGCCGACCAGAGCGATGCCAACTGGGAGCTCGTCAAGACCGCGTTTGTCGACGGCTGGGCCACGCAGTACGCTGCCGCCAACGGCTAAGCCGCTTTTAAAAAAGCAAGCGCATCTGAAAAGCACAAATGAGAGGGGCGGGCGATTTTGCCCGTCCCTCCCTGCATATCACGGCGAGCGCCGCATGAAGCGCCCGCCGTGCAGAAACAAAAGCAATATTCTATCTTTGGCTGGGAGTTGATCGAATTGAAACATAAGCACAGCAACGCTGCGGTCAACAGCTCGATGATCCGCCGCCCGATCCGCCGCTGGTTCCCGCTCTTTATGGGACCCATGGTCTGCGCGTTCATCATCGGCTTTGTCTATCCGTTCTGCAAGGGCATCTATCTCTCCTTCTGCAAATTCAAGGTCACGAGCGACGCGCATTTTGTTGGCCTTGAAAACTACCGCCGCGCGTTCCAGGATGCGAGCTTTGTGCATTCGTTCTGGTTCACGGCGCTGTTTGCCATCGTGTCGCTCGTGCTCATCAACGTGCTGGCCTTTGCGGTGGCCTACGCGCTCACGCAGGGCATCAAGGGCAGCAACCTGTACCGTACGGTGTTCTTCATGCCGAACCTCATCGGCGGCATCGTGCTCGGCTACATCTGGTCGATGATCTTCGACGGTATCCTCTCGCGCTACGGCACGTCGATCCTGCTCAACTCAAAGTACGGCTTCTGGGGGCTCATCATCCTGATGTGCTGGCAGCAGATCGGCTACATGATGATCATTTACATCGCGGGCCTGCAAGCCGTGCCCGAGGACATGCTCGAGGCCGCGAAGATCGACGGTGCGAGCCGCTGGCAGACGCTCTGGAAGGTCACGATCCCGAACGTGATGCCCTCCATCACCATCTGCACGTTCTTATCGCTCACGAACGGTTTCAAGCTCTTCGACCAGAACCTCGCCCTCACGGGCGGGCAGCCCTATACCATCCTGTCCGACGGCAGCTCGATCAAAGAGACCGAAATGCTCGCGCTGAACATTCTCAACACGTTCTACGGGCAGAATGCCAACTCGCGCGGCACCGCGCAGGCCAAGGCCGTGCTGTTCTTCATCCTCGTCGCGACCATCGGTCTTCTCCAGCTCAGTGCTAACCGCAAAAAGGAGGTGCAGCAGTAATGAACAAGCGCTCTCTTTCCGCAGAAGCCCGCCGCAAGACGATCCTCTCCATCGTGCTCGGCGTCATCTGCGTCATCTATGTGCTGCCGGTCCTCACGGTGGTCATCAACTCCTTCAAGCTCAACACCTATGTCAAGACCGACACATTCGCCCTCCCGAACGCGGAGAGCTTTGCCGGCTGGGCGAACTTCATCAAGGGTCTGACGTTCGGCAACTACCCGTTTTTGAAGTCCGCGGGCTACAGCTTATTTATCACCATCGTCTCGACCGCGCTGATCCTGCTCTGCACATCGATGGCCGCGTGGTACATTGCGCGCGTGGACAGCAAATTCTGCCGCATGGTCTATTATCTCTGCGTCTTTTCGATGGTCGTGCCGTTCCAGATGGTGATGTTCACACTGTCGAAGACGGCCGATACCCTCAAGCTCAACACCCCCTGGACCATCCCCATCATCTACCTCGGCTTTGGCGCGGGGCTTGCGATTTTCATGTTCGTCGGCTTTGTCAAATCCATCCCGCTTGAAATTGAGGAGGCGGCCGCCATCGACGGCTGCGGCCCGCTGCGCACGTACTTCTCCGTCGTGCTGCCGATGCTGCGGCCCACGATGATCTCTGTCGGCATTCTCGAGATCATGTGGGTGTGGAACGACTATCTGCTGCCCTATCTCGTGCTCGACCGCACGAAGTACATGACTATCCCCATCCACATCCAGTACCTCAAGGGCAGCTACGGCACCGTCGACCTCGGCGCGACGATGGCGCTGATCCTGCTGAGCATCATCCCTGTCATCGTGTTCTACCTGCTGTGCCAGAAGTACATCATCAAGGGCGTGGCCGCAGGCGCGGTAAAGGGTTAACGCCTTTCATCCTTCATTTTCCAGAAAGAAGTGGTTCCATTGATCGAACGTTCCTCCGGCATTCTGATGCCGATCTCGTCCCTTCCCTCGCCCCACGGCATCGGCACGATGGGCAAGGCCGCCTATGACTTTGCCGACTTTCTCGCCGCCGCGGGGCAGAAATACTGGCAGCTCTTGCCGCTCGGCCCGACGAGCTACGGCGACTCGCCGTATCAGAGCTTTTCGTCCTTTGCGGGTAACCCGTATTTCATCGACTTGGACTTGCTCGTCAAAGATAAGCTCCTGACGCGCGCGGAGGTCAACGCCTGCGACTGGGGCGACGATCCCCGCTATGTCGACTACGGCAAAATCTACGCGAGCCGTTTCACGCTGCTCGAAAAGGCCAAGGCGCGCGGCTTTACGCGCGACCGCGAGGCCGTCGCGGCATTTGAGCAGGAAAATGAGCGCTGGCTGCCGAACTACGCCCTCTTCATGGCGCTCAAGCGCCACTTCGGCATGAAGTCTTGGACGGAATGGGACGACGAGGACATCCGCTGCCGCACAAGCAGCGAGGTCATCGAGCGCTACCGCGCCGAGCTGCGCGAGGATGTGGAGCTTTTCACTTACATTCAGTTTCTCTTCTTCCGCCAGTGGGAGGCACTCAAGGCGTACATCCACTCGCTCGGCATCCGCATCATCGGCGACCTGCCCATCTATGTGGCGATGGACTCCGCCGACGTGTGGGCAGAACCCGAAATGTTCCAGCTCGACGAGCACAACGTGCCCACCGAGGTCTCCGGCGTCCCGCCTGACTGCTTCAGCGAGGACGGGCAGCTCTGGGGCAACCCGCTCTACAACTACGAGGCCATGGCGAAGGACGGCTTCGGCTGGTGGATCCGCCGCATCGGCGGCACGCAGAAGCTCTACGACGTCATCCGCATCGACCATTTCCGGGGCTTCGAGAGCTACTGGGCCATTCCCTACGGCGAGACGACCGCCAAAAACGGCCGCTGGGTCAAGGGCCCCGGCATGTCGCTCGTCGGCGTGCTGACCGGCTGGTTCCGCGACCTCGATTTCATCGCCGAGGACCTCGGCTATCCCTCGCCCGAGGTCGTACAGCTGCTCTCCGATTCCGGTCTTCCCGGCATGAAGGTCCTCGAGTTTGCGTTCGACTCGCGCGACCCGAGCGACTACCTGCCGCATAGCTGCAACTTCAACAGCATTTGCTACACCGGCACGCACGACAACGCGCCCCTCGCCCTCTGGCGCACGGAGGCGGATAAGGCGGACATCGCGTTCGCGAAGAAGTACCTCGGTCTCAATGACGAGGAGGGCTTCAACGCCGGCATCATCCGCGGCGGCATGAGCTGCCAGAGCAGGTTGTTTGTCGCACAGATGCAGGACTATCTGGGCCTTGGCAAGGGCTGCCGCATGAACACCCCCGGCACGAGCAGCGGCAACTGGCAGTGGCGCATGCTGAGCGGCGAGGCAAGCAAGAAACTCGCAAAGTCTATCCACGAGACGACCCGCATTTACGGGCGTCTGTAAGAAAAAATATGACACGGCGGTTTGGGCATACGCCCAAAACCGCCGTGTTTCGTTATATTTCATCAGAATATTACGTTTTGTATTTATAATGAGGGATTGCATTTTGCCGGATTCTTTTGTAAAATACCTGTATGCAGATTGTGGATAGTCTGTGCTTTTCACGATCCAAGATTTTGCGACCGAGTGTGATACCATATGTTTGAAGCCAAACGCCAGCCGACTCTTTCCGAGCAGGCCTACAACCAAATCAAAGACGCCATCTGCCAGGGCTCTGTTGCGCCGGGGGATATCCTGAGTGAAAACCAGATCGCCCAGCAGCTCGGCATGAGCCGGACGCCCGTGCGCGAAGCGCTGCGCGCGCTCGCCAGTGAGGGCTTTGTCGAGATCCGCAACGGCATCGGCGCTTACGTCAAGCCGCTCTCCTCCAAGGACATGGAGGATCTTTACGAGGTCCGCTGCCTGCTCGAAATGCAGGCGATCAAAACTTCGATCTACCGCATCAGCAACGATGAGATCGACGATCTCACGCGCCGTTTTCAGGCGATCTACGATGCCTGCGAGCAGGGAGATTCTCCCGCCCAGGGCGAGTTCTCCGAGCTGGACTGGGATCTGCACTCCCTTCTTGTCGACCGCTGCACCAATAATTATATTAAGGAGATTGTCGCGGGCAATAATTCCAATCTGCGCCGCTATCAGTCGCTCTCTGTCAACGTTCTCGGCGATGTCCACGAAAGCGCACGCCAGCACCTTGAGATCCTGCGCGTGCTGCGCTCCCGCGACCTCGACAAGCTGGAGGAAGTACTTCACGCCCATCTGATGTGGTCTGCGAATCTGCTGCGCACCAATGTTTGATATTGATCATTTCAAAAAGGAGACGGTCAGGGCCGTCTCCTTTTTTCCGTCCATTTTTACCAAAATTCACGGCGTTAACATGGTCAACAATACGATTGACAAATTTCTGCGGAACAGCTACAATATGGCACGTAGACACAGCCTGTATACTGGTTGCATAACTCATGTTCTGTGTTCTCTTTCTCTGTATTTTACATCCGAAAAGAGGTGTTTTCATGCCGATCCTTCTGGAAGAAGACCTGCAGCGTCCACTGCCGAGGATGTATCGTGTGCGGCAGCAGTTTGACGAGACCCGTTTGGAGGATGTGGCCGGCACGGTGCGCGCAGAGCTCGCAAAGCCGGAGATCCGCGCGCTCGTCAAGCCCGGCATGCGTATCGCCGTCGGCGTCGGCAGCCGCGGCATCCAAAATCTCTATACCACCGTCGAAACGACGGTAAACTCGCTCAAAGAACTGGGCGCGGAGCCCTTTATCGTCTCCGCCATGGGCAGCCACGGCGGCGGCACGGAGGAGGGCCAGCGCGAGGTCCTCGCGGGCTACGGGATCACGGAGGAGCGTCTCGGCGTTCCCGTTGTGACAACGGTGGACACCGTTTATCTTGGCAACTGCGCCAACGGCCGCCCCGTCTGGTTCGACCGCGCAGCCTATGAAGCCGACCTCATCGTCCCGATCAACCGCGTAAAGCTGCACACCGACTTCGTCGGCCCCATCCAGAGCGGCCTCTGCAAGATGCTGGTCATCGGCCTTGGCAACCACAAGGGCTGCTCCGCCGTGCACGAGGAAGCCCCCGAGGTCTTTGCCGACGCCATTGAGGAGACCGCCCGTCTCATTCTGCAAAAAGCTCCCGTCGGCTTTGGCATCGCCATCCTCGAAAACGCTTACGACAAGACGTACGCCGTCGAAGCTGTCCCCGCGGAGCATCTGGTCGAGCGGGAAAAGGAGTTGGTCCAAATCGCCAAGGGCAATATGCCCTACATCATGCTGGATGAAGCGGATGTCATCGTCTGCGGCGCGATCGGCAAGGATATCTCCGGCGCAGGCTTTGACCCGAACATTCTCGGCCGCAGTTCGGTGCTCAAGCAGTTCGTGCTGCACATCCCGCGCTATCAGCGCTTGGTGCTCTGCGATGTAACGCCCGCCAGCCATGGCAACGGCATCGGCGTGGGATTGTTCGACGTCATCACGAAAAAGGTCGCCGAGCAGCTCGACCTCGAATCCATGTACGCCAACGCCATCGCCTGCAACTGTCTGGGCGACGCGTCGGTGCCCTGCACCGTGGACGACGAGGAGACCGCCATCCGCGTGGCGCTCAAATGCTGCCGGAATATCGACCGCGATCACCCCAGGATCATCCGCATCCAAAATACGCTGCATCTCGGCGAGATCGAAGTCTCCGAGGCGCTGCTCGATGCGGTGCGCGCTGATTCTCGCATGTCACTGATTGAAAACTGAGTTTACGATATATCTTTACAAGGAGGACTTTGATCATGATCCTGACTGACGAACAGAAGGCCATGCTGGACGGCAAGTACGGCGAAGGCGCCGCCTATGCCATGAAGATCCAGGTCGGCATCGGCGAATGCTTCGACGCCGAGCGCATGGTGCCCATCAAGCGTGCGCACGTTGCCCTGAGCAATCAGGCCGGCGACCTGTGGTTTGCCGAAAAGCTGGTCAAGGCCGGCGCGCACTGCCGCGTGGCCCCGACGGTCAACCCCGGCTTCTGCACCGGTCACTTCACCGGCGCCTGCGCCCATCCGGCGGACCCCGAGGACATCGCCCACATGCTGCGCACGGACAATGCCTACCGCGCGCTCGGCGCGGTGCTGAGCTATAACTGCACGCCCTACATCGCGACGAACGTGCCGAACTTCGGCGAGGTCTGCGCTTTCTCCGAATCGAGCGCCACGCCGTATGTCAACTCCGTCTGGGGCGCGCGCTCCAACCGCGAGAGCGCCAACAGCGCACTGTGCGCCGCCATCACCGGCTGCGTGCCCGAATACGGTCTGCTGCTCGATGAAAACCGCAAGGGCAACATCCTTGTCCGAGTGGAAGCCAACATGAAGAGCGACTATGAATACCATCTGCTCGGCATGATGGGCGACAAGATCGGCGAGGGCATCCCCGTCTTCACGGGCCTGCCCAAGGTCATCACGCCCGAGGCGCTGCGTAACCTCGGCGCACAGCTCAACACCTCCGGGGCTTACGGCATGTACCACATTCTCGGCTTCACGCCCGAAGCGCCCACGCTGGAAGCGGCCTTCGGCGGCAAAAAACCAGAGCGCGAGGTCGTCATCACCGATAAGGACCTGCGCGACTTTGAAGAAAAGTTCAGCGATGAGCTCCCCAACGGTGGCAAGATCGACTTTGCCATGTTCGGCTGCCCGCACTTCACGCTGGAAGAAGCGAAATATATTGCCGAGCACATCGAGGGTAAGAAGCTCTCCGTCCCGATGTACATTCTCGTCTCCAGCCACGCTCTGCAGATGGCTGAGCGCATGGGCATCTACGACACGCTCGCCGCTGCGGGCGCGGAGCTGATCTCCGACTCCTGCCCAGACCAGCCCTGCTGGCACTATCTCAAGGGTAAGACTGGCATCACGGAATCGCCCAAGTGTGCGTACTATCCGCGCCGCCGCGGCATCAACTTTGTAATTCGTGACCTCGATACCTGCATTGAGGCCGCACTGACTGGTGAGGTGAAATAAAATGGGAAAGAGATTTGCATGCCATAAAATTTCTGAGGGCGCGGCCCAGGCCGAGGCCATCATCTCCAAGGACCGCATCATGTTCTATCAGGTCCGTCCCGAGGACGGTGTGATGACGGAAAAGGATCACTGCCTGGAGGGGCAGGTCATCGCCGGAAAGGTTCTGCTGTTCCCCGGCGGCAAGGGCAGCTCCGTCGTGCAGCAGGACGGCCTGTATCATCTTGACCGCTTCCACAACATGCCCGCGGCGCTGATCGTGCAGGACCCCGACCCCGTGCTGGTCGCCGGCGCGATCATCATGGAGATCCCCATGGTCGACCGCCTGCCGCAGGAATTCTACGACACTGTCAAAAACGGCGACATCATCAGCGTCAACGCTGATGATGGGTTTATCGAAATCCAGTAAAAGCATTAAAGAAGTCCCGGATGCAGTTCCTGCATCTGGGACTTTTGCTTTTTGCTTACCTTTTGATGTTATCATACGAAAGGTCAAGGTGTGCCTTGAATGCAGCCTCGACCGCGTCCGGATTTTTCGTTTCGATCACATCCAGCAGATCCAAATGCTGCGCAATGAAGCTGTCCAGACTGTACTGGCGGTTAAAAGACAACACCTGCAGGCGGCGGACGCTTGAATTGATCGTATAGAGGAAGCGCTTGATATAGGGATTTTCGCAGCGGGCAATGACCAGATTGTGAAAATCAAAATCCGCCTTGAAAAATTCCTGCGGTGAGATCTTCTCGCCATTGCTGAGGCGCGCCTGAAGGCGGTGGAGCATGCCCCGCAGCTCATCAATGTCCTCGCGCGTGATATGCGTGAGCGCATAGCGCACAGCCTTTGGTTCAAGCAGAATACGGGCTTCCTGAATATACTCGATATCTTCAAACGTAATCGGCGTGACGAGCGCGCCGATCCCCCTTCGAATCTGAACGAGTCCATCCTGCTCCAGCAGCGCAAGCGCCTCATGCACCGGCGTGCGGCTCGTATGGAGCTGCTGCGCAATCACCTGTTCGCTGAGGATATCCCCCGCGTGGACCGTGTTGGTGATGATAGACTCCCGCAGCTCATTGTACGCGATCTGCGCCAGCGAGGATCGCGAAACAGGAATGATATCCTGCCGTTTGATCTTAGGCACTGAAACTACACCTCGTAATTTTCTCTTCCCTGTGTCGGCATTCCGTGCAGAGGAAGCGATGGTCTATTTAAAATACTTGTCTTATTATAGCAAAATCCTTTCATTTCCGCAATAAGATTTTGCTTTCTCCCACGCTTTATAAAAGCGCATCGCGTGCACCATTTCTCTTTTTTCTATAAAACCTCCCGGCTATTTTTGTTAAAATGTCAAACTTCGATATTCTTTTTAAAGAATATTGCTAAATTATGAACGCGTTGCTACAATACATGTATGTAACCTGCATGCAACCTAAAATGCATGTAAAAGTGTAACGCAAGTATGGAAGATACAATCAAGTTTTGGGAGGAGTAAGGAACGGTGGAAAACATTACGAAGCCCGTCTGTGTGACTGTGAACGGGGTCGTTTATAATCGCACAGTAAGCACGGCGATGACGCTGCTGGATTTTATTCGTGACGAATTGAAGTTAAAGGGGACCAAGCGCAGCTGCGATAACGGCGAATGCGGTGCCTGCTCCGTGATCATGGATGATGAGCTGGTGTATTCCTGCCATGTTCTCGCCGTCCAGGCTGACGGCTCTGACATCGTCACGATCGAAGGCCTCAGCTCCGACCAGAGGCTCAGCCCCATCCACGAGGCGCTGATGGACGAAGGCGCGATCCAGTGTGGCTACTGCACGCCCGGCATGGTCCTTGCTATCAAGAAGCTGCTCGACGAGCATCCCGATCCGACCGAAAGCGAGATCAAATATGGCCTTGCCGGCAATATCTGCCGCTGCACGGGCTATGTTTCCATTGAAAATGCAGTGAAAAAGGCTGCGGCCGTTCTGAGAGGGGAGTAACTCATGGACATCTACAAGATGCGGGAAATGAAAAACGCCATCCGCCGCATTGAATCCACCTCCAAGGTGACAGGCACCGCCCAGTATCTCGACGATCTGGAGATGCAGGGCATGGCCTACGGCGGTATCATCCGCAGCCCTTATCCGCACGCGAAGGTCCTTTCCATCGACTTTTCCGAAGTGAAAAAGATGCCTGGTGTTCTGGGCACGCTCACACCGGACGATGTTCCGCAGGTCCACTTCAACGTGACCGGCTCTTTGAAAAACCCCTCACTGATCGAAGACCAGTCGATCCTCACCTGGCACCCCCTGCACGAGGGCGACCGCATCTGCGCTGTCGTTGCCGAGGATAAGGAAACGCTGCACCGCGCGCTCGAGGCCGTCAAGATCGAATACGAGGTCCTGCCTGCCAGCATGACGATTGACCAGTCGATCAAAGAGGGCGCACGCATCATCAACCCCGAGTTTTACCAGGACAATTTCTACTGCCACAAGGTCGGTACCCGCGGCGAGGTGGAAGAGGGCTTTGAGAAGAGCGATTATATTTTCGAAGGTACCTACCGCACCCCGACGCAGCACCCGATCCCAATGGAGCCCGTTTCCTGTATCGCCTACTGGAACCGCGACAACAAGCTCCACACCTGGGCTACGAGCCAAGTCCCCTATCAGGATCGCCGTATCCTTGCCGCGCAGTTTGGCATTCCCGAAAGTGACGTCAGCTGCCACCGCGCCATGATTGGCGGCGCGTTCGGTGCCCGCGAGGAGATGTACCATCAGGACGTCGCCGCGGCGCTGTCCCGCCTGATCTACCGTCCCGTTAAGATCATCAACAACCGCAGCGACGAAATGACAGCCACTGCCGTGCGCCACGCCTCCTATTCCAAAGTGAAGATGGGCTGCACGAAGGACGGTCAGATGGTCGCATTCCATCAGGTCATGTACACCAACGGCGGCAGCTACTGCACGCACTCCCCGCTGGTCACCGCCGCGCCCGACCGTAAAATGCCCTACCACATGCCGTACTTCCGCTATGACGGCATCGGCGTTGCGACCAATGCCGCCGTCTCCGGCGCGTTCCGCGGCTACGGCAACCCGCAGGGCACGTTTGGCCGCGAAAGCCTCATTAACGATGCCTGCCGCGAAATGGGCTGGGATCCGATCAAGTTCCGCTATGACAACGTCCTCAAGCCCGGCGAAAAGGTCCACGGCTGCGCGCCGCTGAGCACCTTCCCCGCTGATGAGGTCTTCGGCGGCGGTCTTTGCCTGCAGAAGGAGATCGACGAAAAAGAGGGTCTGCGCGACGACGATGAAGTGAAGGAAGCCTGGGGCATGGCGCTTTGCAGCCACACGAGCTCCATCTCCTCCCTTCAGGGGCTCACCGGCAGCTCGATCATCTGCCTTCCGGACGGCTCCGTAAGCCTGATGACCGGCACCACCGATATGGGCAACGGCTCTGAGACCGCAATGGTTCAGGTCTGCGCCGAAAAGCTCGGTATGGATCTTTGCGATGTTCGCCACGCCGATCTGGACACCTCCACCAGCCCGTACAACATCGGCAGCTATTCCAGCGGTCAGATGTTCCTCACCGGCAACGCGGTCGCCATGGCCTGCGAAGAGGTCATCCGCAAGGCCAAGGTCGAGCTCGCAAAGCTCTACAATGTTCCCGTCGAGCAGGTGCTCTGGCGCGACAAGATGTTCCACATCGTTTATCCCGGCAAGCGCATGACGTTTAAGGAAGCCATCCTGGATATCTCCCGCGGCTGCCTCAACATGTTCATCATGGGCAGCGCCGTGGCGCACCTCGAGGATGCGCCTGAGCCGTTTGCCCTCTGCTGGGCCAAGGTCGCCTACTACAAAAAGGAGAACGCCATCAAGCTCAAGCACATCATCGAAAGCGTGGATGTCGGCCGCGTGATGAATCCCCTGATCGTCAAGGGGCAGCTGGAGGGCGAGATCCAGATGGGCGTCGGCTTCGCGCTGATGGAAGACCTCGAGGTTGACCCGATCACGAAGAAGTATGTCTCGGCAGACCTTCTCAACTATCGAAATCCCCTGATCCTCGACATGCCGGAGGTCCACCTCTTCGTGGCCGACAGCTTCGAGCCCCGCAGCGCCAACGGCACCAAGAGCGTCGGCGAGCTTGGCTTGATCCCCGTTGCCCCCGCTATCACCGATGCTGTGATCCGCGCAAGCGGCAAAAAGATCACTGAGTTGCCGCTCAGCCGCCAGTTCTACATCAAGAACAACCGCTATGACGACTTCTTTGAGGAGGGCCTTGACAAATGATGATCTTAGCAAGATACGAGTATTATCGTCCCTCCACCGTTGAAGAAGCGGTTTCGATGCTCAAAAAAGAAAACACCATCATCGCCGGCGGTTCCGATGTGATGCCCCAGCTCAAGACCGCCACGATCGCCCCGGAAGCGCTCATCGATCTTTCCAAGATCAGCGAGATGCACACGGTGGAAGAAACGGACGACGGCATCTACATCGGCGCTATGGTCGCCCTCTCCCATCTGGCCAAAAATGAGCTGATCCTGCGCAAGCTCATCGCCCTTTCCCAGGCGGCACGCAACGTTGCCTCGCCCCAGATCCGCAACCGCGGCACGGTCGGCGGCAATCTGATGCAGGCACGCCGCTGCTTCTACTACAATCAGACCAAGGAGTGGCGCCGCGGCATCCCCGTGTGCTTCAAGGTCGGCGGCGACCGCTGCATCCAGATCCCCAACTCCCCCGTCTGCCGCGCCATCTATTACTCCGATATGGCCCCTGCGCTGATCGCATACGGCGCGCAGGCACTCGTCCACACGGCAGAAGGCTCTCAGCTCGTGAGCTGCCAGGAGTTGATGGAAACGCACTGCAAGGATCAGGACAAGCCGATGCTCATCGAAAAGTTCTTCATTCCCAAAAGTGCCTATTCGGGTGCCTGGGCCAAGTTCGACAAGTACAGCCTGCGCGGCAGCATCGACTTTCCTACCATCAATTTTGCCTGCGTCCGCAACGGCCAGGGTGTCTGTCTCACCGTCGGCGCCATTGCAACGCATGTATTGGAGCTTGTGCAGACCGAGGAATACCTCAATGCACAGGGCAGCGCTTTCTCGGTAGAGGAAGCCACCAAAATCGCTCTTGATGAGATGAAAAAGAAGAGTGAAATTGTTCGAGAGTCAGGGATCTCTGTGCAAGTAAAACGGGGAACCTTCTGTTATGTTGAGGCAATGCTCAAAGAACTGAAGGAGCACTCGTTGTAAAAGGACCGACTCAAGAATATTTGCAAAGTAAACCACCAAAAAAACAAAAGGAGAAAAGAAAATGAAAAGAACAGCTACGTTACTCCTGGCGCTCATTATGGTTTGCTCCCTCCTCGCCGGCTGCGGTGATAAGGGTACGACCGACGACTCGTCCAACAACGCAAACACCGACGAAAACCCCACCGTTGCCATCACGTTCTGCAACATGCTGGCGACCGACCATCCCCAGAGCATTGCCGCAACGGAAGTTCTCGCTCCCGAGATCTCTGAAAAGACCGGCGGCAAGTTCACGATTGACGTTCAGGTGAACGGCGCGCTCGGCTCCGACGCCGAGGCCACTGAGGCCACGATCATGGGCACCATGAATTCCTGCGGCCCGGCCTGCGCCACTCTTGCTTCTTTCGACCCCAACTGGTACATTCTCGACGTGCCCTACGTCTTCAAGTCCAAGGAGCACGCCCGCGCAGCGCTTGACGGTGAGCTCGGCGAGTTCCTGTCCAACAGTCTGGAAGAGAGCAGCGGCCTGATCGTTCTCGGCTTTGGCGAGTCCGGCATGCGCAACCTCTCCAACAACTCCAAGGAGGTCACCTCCCCCGCCGATATGAGCGGCATGAAGATCCGCACGCTTGAAAACAAGTATCACCTTGCCACTTTCTCCGCCCTCGGCGCCAACCCCACCCCGATGTCCTTCTCCGAGGTCTACACCGCTCTGAGCACCAAGCAGATCGACGGTCAGGATAACCCCATCACCATCACCTGCACCAACAAGTTCTACGAGGTCCAGAAGTTCTACACCCTCACCGAGCACATGTTCTGCGGTAACTGCGTCGTCGTCAACGCCGCCTGGTTCCACAGCCTGCCCGAGGACTATCAGACCGCTCTGCGCGAGGCCGTTAAGGACATGATCGCCGAGCAGCGCCGTCTGGTTGATGAGAGCGAATCTGCAGACATTCAGGAAATGACCGACAACGGCTGCACCGTCACCACGCTCACCGACGAGCAGAAGCAGGCGTTTGTGGATGCCACCCAGTCCGTCCGCGATGATTTCGTCAAGGAATTCGGCGAGGCCGGCCAGACGATGCTCGATCTCGCTGCCAAGTACGAGTAAGTCTTTTTACCCAATGCCAACGAGAGTCCTGTAGTTTACTTGCACACTGCAGGCCGCAAAACGATACCGCCCCTCTGCCGGGGGGCGGTATCGAAAATAAATCCGGATGAGACGGGCAACGCGTCTCATCGACAAAACCGAACGATATAAGGGGAAATTATGAAAAAGGTTTTTATGTTGCTCGACAAGCACTTGGAAGAAATTCTTCTGGTGTTTGGAACTATGGTCATGATCCTTCTAATCTTCTATCAAGTTGTGATGCGCCGCTGCTTCAACTCTTCCATCGCCTGGTCTGAAGAGCTTGCCCGTTACATTTTTATCTGGCAGGTCTGGCTGGCCGTTCCGTACACCGTCACCAAAGGCCGCCACATCCGTCTTGAAGTTTTGCTTGACGTCGTCAAACCCAAGGGCCGTTTCGTCCTTGATATGATCTTCTTCCTGGTCAGCGCATTCTTCTTTGGCTATATTGGCTATCTGTCCATCGGCATCGTCGGCAACGTGATCAAGATGGGACAGCTCACACCGGCGCTGATGATCCCGAAATGGCTTTGCTATCTTGCCCTTCCTGTAGGCACGATCCTCGGCTCGCTGCGTTTCCTGCAGTATGGCTACAAACGCATCATTCGCTTCAAAAAGGATCCGACTGACACCAGAACGATCGTTGTTGAAGGAGAAGAGGAGGTTTAAGTATGGATTTTGCTATTTTATTTGGTTGCCTCTTTGGCCTTCTGATCCTCGGTGTGCCCATCGGTGTCTGCCTTGGCTGCGGCACGCTCGCGGTCATGATCTTCACGACCGATCTTTCTCCCGTGCTTCTGGCACAGTCCTGCTTCACCGGCCTTGACTCTTTTACGCTTCTTGCTATCCCGTTCTTCGTTGTGGCCGGCAGCTTCATGATGTATGGCGGCATCTCCCGCCGTCTGCTCAACCTCTTCAACAAGCTGGTCGGCCATGTCACCGGCGGTCTTGCCGACGTGACGACGATCGCCTGCATGTTCTTTGCGGCGATCTCCGGCTCCGGTCCGGCGACCGTTTCGGCGATCGGTTCTTTCATGATCCCCGAGATGACCGAAAAGAAGTATGATACCTCCTTCGCCGCCGCGCTCTCTGCCTGCGCCGGTGCGATTGGTGTCATCATCCCGCCCAGCATTCCCTTTATCCTGTACGCTGTCGCCGTTGGCTGCTCTGTAAGCGACCTCTTTATCGCCGGTGTTGTCCCCGGCATTCTGATCGGCGTTCTGCTGATGCTTGTCAGCTATTATCAGGCCAAGAAGCACGGCTGGCACGGCAATGCCACCAAGGCCACCGCGCGTGAAGTCTGGGTCGCGTTCAAGGAGTCCTTCCTGGCGCTGCTCTCCCCCGTTATCATTCTCGGCAGCATCTATGCCGGTATCTGCTCCCCCACCGAGGCCGCCGTCGTCGGCGTTGTCTACTCCTTCATCGTCGGCACACTGGTCTATCATGAGCTGAAGTGGAAGGATATCGTCCAGTCCATGATCGACGCCGTGCTCATCAGCGGCTCCACGCTGTTCATGGTCGGCATCACGACCTCCCTTGGCCGCGTTCTGACCCTCAAGCAGATCCCCAGCCGTCTGTGCACGATGCTCACGAGCGTTTCCGACAGTCCCATCGTTATCCTCGGCCTCATCACCATTCTCCTTTTGATCGTCGGCTGCTTCATGGATAACATCTCTGCCACCATCATCCTCGCCCCCATGCTGCTGCCCACCGTTCTGGAATGCGGTCTTTCCACCGTGCAGTTCGGCGTCGTGATGACGATGCTGCTCGCCATCGGTTTTATCACCCCGCCGTATGGCATCAACCTGTTCGTCGCAAGCCAGATCAGCCATGAGCCGCTGATGAAGATCGCTAAAAAAGCGGTTCCTCTGATGCTCTCCATGCTCATTGCCGCCATCTTTACGATGGCCTGGAGCGGCCTGACCGATGGCATTGTTCACCTGTTTACCTGACGCAGGATCGACGGGAGGCCGGCTGCAAGCCGGTCCTCCCGTCTTTTTTTATAAGAGGTTGCTATGAACTTGAAAACATATCACATTCCGTATTCTCATTCGCTGCTGCCGCTGGAGCTGCCTGAGCAGCGCGTGGTCTTCGAAGCGGACCTCCCCGCGCTCGAGCCCATGCACGATTGGAAAGAGCGCCTCGTGCAAAAGCTGGATGCACCCACTGCCGGTGCGCCGCTGTGCTCGATGCTCTCTCCAAAGCAGCACATCGTCCTTCTGGTCGAGGACAACACCCGTCACACGCCGGTCAAGGAGATCCTGCCCATCTTGTGCGATTACCTCTGCGCGCACGGCTGTGCGCTCTCCCAGATAGAAATTCTCATCGCCCCCGGCACACACCGCGTCATGACCGAGGATGAGCTTTGGGAAAAGCTCGGTCCTTTTGCCATGGAGCATTTAAAAATCAGTCAGCACGACTATCGCGATGCTTCCTCCCTCGTCACGCTCGAGAGCGTCTCCGTCAGCGGTATCGAGATCCCTGTCAGCGTGAACCGGACTGCGGTGGAGGCCGATCTTCTTATCGGCCTTGGCAATATCATCCCGCATCCCAACGCTGGATACTCTGGCGGCGCCAAGATCCTTGATCCCGGCTGCTGCGGCAAGGAGACGGTCTCTGCCACGCATATTTCCGCGGCGCTGATGGGCTATCTCCCGCTCGGCCAGATGGAAAACCAGTGCCGCGACGGGCTTGAACAGGTTGCGCGCCGCGTGGGGCTCGACTTTATCATCAATGTGGTGCTCGACGCGGAAAACCGCTTTGTCGACCTGGTGACCGGCGACTTTGTGCAGGCGCACCGCGCCGGCGCACAAAGCGCGAAAAAAGCCTTCGGCGTCCCACTCCCCTGTCAGGCGGATATCCTCATCAGCTGCTCCTATCCCTATGATATCGACTACTGGCAGTGCGAAAAGGCACTGATCTCGGGATACTTCGCCGTCAAGAAGGGTGGCATCATCATCCTCGCCGCCCCTTGCCTCGAGGGTCTCGCCCACAACCATGATGATCTTCTCTCCTGGCTCGGGATGAGCAGTGAGGACGCCAAAGCCCGCCTGCGCTATCTCTGGTCAAGTAAGGAGCCCGGTGATCTTGTATCCGCCTCCATCGCCATCGGCGCTGTCACCGTACGCGAGCGCGCCCAGATCTTCATTTACAGTCAAGGGCTGACAGACGGCGAGATCAGCACTATGGGCTATCGCGGTTTTTCCTCGCTCCAAGCGGCTGTTGATGCCGCTCTTGATGAAAAGCCGGACGGCGTAATTGGAATTCTCAAACGCGGCGGCGACTGCCTGCCGCTCCTTGCGTCCTCCGAAGAAAGGTGAGCTGACATGAACATTATCGGCACCTCCCGTCCGATCCACGACGCTGAGGGAAAAGCCCGCGGACAGGCCAACTATGCGGGCGACATGCGCCTCAAGGGCATGGTCTATGCCGCGCTGATTACCAGCACGGTCGCAAACGGCTATGTGCGCTCCATGGATCTTTCGGAAGCGGAAAAGGTAGAGGGCTACCTCGGCAGCCTCACCTGCCTTGAAGATCACGGCAAGCCCTATTGCCGCTACCGCTCCTTAAAAGGGCAAAATACCGCCGATCAGGAATACGTCTTCAACCGCCGCGTCCGCCTTGTCGGCGATCGGATCGGCTGCGTCCTCGCCGATTCCCTTGAAAGCGCCCGCAAGGCTGCCCGGCGCGTAAAGGTCGACTACGAGGTCTACCCCGCGGCATTCACCGCACAGGAGGCCCTTTCCGGCATCGCAGGAACCATCCACGAAGAAGGCAACACCAGCGAGGAGATCTGCGTCGAGGAGGGTAAGCTGCCCGCCGGAGAGTTTATCTCTGTCGAAACGCAGATGCATCTCTCCCGCATCAACCATGTGACCATGGAGCCGCACGTCTGCACAGCGGACTATGATCCCGCCAGCAAGCAGCTCACCATTTACAGCCCCAACCAGACCGTACACGGCGTCCGCACCGTGATCGCCGACATTTTCTCGCTCCCGTACGGAAATGTCCGCGTTGTCAAATCCACCATGGGCGGCTCGTTCGGCGCCAAGCAGGAGTGGGTCGCCGAGCCGGTGGCCGCGGCCGCCGCGCTCTATCGTAAAGGGCCGGTGCAGCTCGTGCTCTCCCGCGAGGAGGTCTTCACCTCCACCATTTGCCGCGCGCCGATGGATATTCAGGTCAAGGGGCTCTACACCCCTGACGGCCAGCTGATGAGCATGCAGGCTGACAACACACTCGACGCCGGGGCATACCTCGGCAACTCCAAGGACTACTGCGGAGCCATGGCGAATAAGTTCTTCCGCTGCTACCACTATCCGCACATGAAATACACCGGCCGCGCCGTCATCACCAACACGCCCGTTTCCGGCGCATTTCGCGGCTGGACCAGCCCCGAGCTCGCGCTCTTTTTCGAGCACAACCTCAACATGGCCGCGCGCAGGCTTGGGATAGACCCGCTGGAGCTGCGGCTCAAAAATGTCGCCCATCCCGGCGACATCGATATCCGCATCAACGAACCCCTCGGCCCCATCCGCATTCAGGAATGCCTCGAAAAAGGGCGCGCGCTGTTCCATTGGGACAAACGGCGGGCAGAAGACGCCGCCTTCAACGCTCCCCGCGGCCGTTACCGCCGCGGCTGCGCCGTCGCCTGCGGCGGACACCTGAACGGATACTATCCCCGCGTCATCGACTTTGCTTCTGCGGAAATGCGCGTTGCCGAGGACGGCGGCGTCCTTGTCAACATGACCCTCCACGACCACGGCTGCGGCACGGTGGAGGCATTCCGCATGATGATCGCAGAGGCGCTGTCCTTACAGCCTGAGCAGATCTTCCTCGGCGAGGGTGACACGGCATTGACGCCCTTTGATCCCGGCTGCTTTTCCAGCCGCACGACTTTCGTTCTGGGACAAACCGCTCTGCTCTGCGCGCAAAGTCTCATTGAGAAGCTGAAGGATGCGGTCTGTGACCTCTACGATGTCAGCGCCGCTTCTCTTTCGGCAAAGGATGGTACGCTCACCGATGGAAAAAACAGCTGGAGCTATGCCCAGATCGTGCAGGACTGCCACCGTCAGCTCCAGCGTGAGGTGTTCGCCTCCTATCAATTCAAAAACACCACAAACCCCGGCGTGACCGGCGCGCACTTCGTCCACGTTGAGGTCGACGTGTACACCGGGAATGTCAAGATCCTCGATTATCTCGCCGTCCACGACATCGGCAGGGCTATCAACCCCGAGATCTGCCGGGCACAGATCCAGGGGGCCGTTCAGATGGGCGCGGGCGCTGCGCTGAACGAGCAGATGACCATCGACAAGCGCGGCTGCGCCACCCATTCTCTCGGAAAGTATCACATTCTGAATGCCCCGCAGGTGCCGTCCGTCCGGGTCGAATTCATTGAAGACGGCGGGACGAACGGGCCCTTTGGCTGCAAGTCGATCGGTGAAGTCTGCCACGTTCCCCCCGCCGCGGCGATCGTCGGCGCGGTAAATGAAGCGCTGCACGCAGACCTTGATACGATCCCGCTCAATCAGGATTCTATCTGCCGCTGGGTCGAATCGCACCAGGAGGAGGTCTTTTCATGACGGTCCACTTTTTTGTCAACAACAAGCCCATCCAACTGGAAACTGCCCCTGACCGCCGACTTCTGGACATTCTGCGGGAGGATCTTCTTCTGACCGGCACGAAAGAGGGCTGCTCCGAGGGAGAATGCGGCGCCTGCACCGTTCTTCTCGATAACGAGGCGGTGCACGCCTGCCTGATCCTTGCGATTCAGCTTGAGGGCTGTCACATCACGACGATCGAAGGCCTTGCCGCCAGCGGTGAACTGGATGCACTGCAAAAGGCCTTTATCGACGAGATCGCGATCCAGTGCGGCTTCTGCACCCCCGGCATGATTCTCTCCGCCAAGGCGCTCTTAATGAAGAACCCGCACCCGAGCAGAGATGAGATCTGCCGTGCGCTGGCCGGAAACCTTTGCCGCTGCTCCGGCTACCAGCAGATCATCCGCGCCATCAACAAAGTCGCCGAGGAGGGGCTATATGAAAAGCTATAACCCACAGAGCCTTCAGGAACTCATTGCTTTGCAGAATTCTCTCCCAGCGCAGACGCAGATCCTATCCGGCGGGACCGACTGGATCATCGCCCATCGCCGCAAGGCCGAGGAGCTTCCAGCTCTGCTCTGGATCGGCGATATCCCCGATTTAAAGCGTATCGCGATCGACGATCAGGGGCAGCTGCACATCGGTGCCTGCTGCACGATGGCGGCGCTTGAGCAGTCCGACCTGCTGCGCGGCGCTTTTCGCGTGATCGCAGAGGCGGCTGCCTCCGTCGGCTCCACGCAGATCCGCAACCGCGCGACCATCGGCGGTAATATTGCCAACGCTTCTCCCGCCGCAGATCTGGCCGCGCCGCTCATCGCATTGAACGCCTCTGCGCACATTCTGCGCGAGGGTGCTGTCTTTGATCTCCCTGTGAGCGAGCTCATCACCGGCGCTGAAAAAACGGTGCTCCGTCCGCTCGATATTCTGCTCGGCTTTACGCTCCCCGCCTTTCCCAAAGAGGCGGAAAGCCACTATTACAAGCTGGGATCGCGCGAGCAGCTGTCGATCTCCCGCTTTGGCGTCGCAATGGTCTTACGGCGCACACAGGGCCTTGTGGAGCAGGCCAACATCGCTATCGGTGCGATTGGTGCCAAAGCCGTCCGCATGCCGGAGCTGGAGCGCGCACTCATCGGCCGCCGTGTTGACACATCCTCTGCCGATGCGCTCGGCGATCTTCTTGCCGACTATATCCGCAATACCAGCCGCCGTCAGTACAAGGCGTGGGCATCGCGCGGCGTGATGGAGGACGCGCTGGCACTGTTCACGCAAGACAATTAAATTCGTTTCATTTTGGATCCGCAATCTCCAAAAATGATAAAAGAAACAGGAGGCGAGTTTCGCCTCCTGTTTCTTTTACAGAAGCAATAATTTTTCCTGATCCAGCGCAACGCGGACGGCTGCACCCGCTTGCAGATCACTTTCGTGTCCGACGGCGATGCGCAGCATCGGCGCGCCTTCGGCACTGCCTTCCGGACGCAGGAGGAGGATATTTTCCTCCACGCCGGGGATCATGCGGCAGACGGTGCAGCTCATGCCGCCGCTTTCGCTCAGGGTAACGGCATTGTCCAGAATGCCGAGCGTTGTAAAGGGCTTTTCCGTGACAACAAGCGGCAGCGCCACGTTCCACTCGGGAAGATAGACCTTGCCGTCTTTCGCCTCGGCGGCGAAGAAGTTCTTGCAGCCCGCGAGGCGCGCCGCGCTGACGCTGCCCGGGTGGCGGATCATTTCGTCCATCGGCGTGACCTCGCCGGTCCGTCCGTTTTCCATCACACAAACGCTGCGGCAGTTGCGGTAACACTCGTCGCGGTCGTGGCTGACCCAGAGGATGGGGCCGTTGAACGTCGCGAGCAGGTCGGCAAGCTCGATCTCAAGGTTCCACTTCAAATAGCTGTCCAGCGCGGAGAACGGCTCGTCGAGCAGGATCGCCTCCGGCTCGGAACACAAAATGCGCGCGAGCGCCACACGCTGCTGCTGGCCGCCGGAGAGCTGCGCGGGATGCTTTTTCTCAAGCCCCTCAAGGCGGAACATACGAATCTTCTCCACCAGCACGCGGCGCTTTTCCGCCTTGTCGCCGCTGCGGATGCCGCAGAGGATATTCTGCTCAACGCTCATGTTCGGGAACAGCGCGTACTGCTGGAAAAGATACCCGACCCTGCGCTGCTGCGGCGGCAGGTTGATCTTCTTCTCGCTGTCAAACAGCACGCGGTCGCCGAGCACGATGCGCCCGCGGTCGGGCGTCACGATGCCCGCGATGCACTTCAGGGTCATGCTCTTGCCGCAGCCCGAGGCACCGAGCAGTGCCATCGTCTCGTCCGGCGCTTCAAACTGTGAGCGCAGATGAAACGCGCCAAGCTTTTTTTCAATATTGACAGACAAACTCATCTTCTCGCCCTCCTCGCCTTGCTCGCATCCGTGAGGAAGTCACGCCGCTCGAGCATGTTGACCGCCAGCAGCACGACGGCGGAGATCGCCATATTGACCAAGACCCACTTCGTCGCCAGCACATCGTTATTCGTCTGCCAGAGCTGATAGACCGTGGTGGAGATCGTCGCGGTCTTGCCGGGCGTGTAGCCCGCGATCATGCTCGTCGCGCCGTATTCGCCGAGCGCGCGTGCAAAGGCCAGCACCGTGCCGGCCAGCACGCCCTGACGGCAGTACGGCATGCGGATCCGCCAGAAAATGTAGGTATTCGACAGGCCCAGCGTCTGTCCAGAATAGGCCAGCGTCTCGTCAAAAGACTCGAACGCGCCGCGCACCGTGCGGTACATCAGCGGGAAGATGACGACCACCGTGGCAAAGATGGCCGACCACCAGGTCATGACCATCTTGACGCCGAACGTTTCGAGCACCCACGCGCCGATGACGCGCTTGGGGCCGAACACGCGCAGCAGCAGATAGCCCACGACCGTCGGCGGCAGCACGAGCGGCAGCGTCAGAAGCACATCGAGCACACCTTTGACCAGGCGCGGAAGCTTTGCGATATAATAGGCGGCAAAAATGCCGGCAAAGAAAATAACGACCGTGGAGATCACCGCAATGCGCAGCGAATTCCAGAGGGGATACCAATCCATAGAGCACCTGCCTTTTGCCGCCAGCGGCGGCAGATTTGCAAAGGGGACCATTCTTAGCGTAAGAATGGCCCCCTTTGTATCCCCCAAGAAGCGCAAGGGGCTTTTAGCCCCTTGACCCCAAGGGTGCCGTGGATATCGCACTTTTCAGTAAAGTGTGATACTGCTTTTTCTAAACGATTTGGTCTGCTTCTATCTCCGCTGTCGCTGCTGCCCGTTTTATCGGGTCAAATCAGTCTGCGGTATGTAGAAGTCTCAGCCAATTTTAGTTAGCGGGGGAGAAGCCGACAGACTCGAACACGGCCATGGCATCGGAGGTCTGGAGGTAGTCGAGGAAGGCCTGGGCGGCTTCTTCCTTTTCGCCCTTCAGGATGGCGGCGGGATAGATGACCTGGCCGCACATCTCGGCGGTGGCACTGTCGACGACCGTGAGGCCGGCGGAGTAAGCGTCGGTGGCGTAGATGATGCCGCAGTCAGCGCTGGCCTCGCTCACCTGAGTGGTAACTTCCTTGACGTTGTTGCCGTAGGTCAGAGAGTCGGCGAGAGCCGCTTCGTCAAGGCCATAGTAGGTGAAGATCTTCTGGGTGTACTGGCCGACGGGCACGTCGCTGTTGCCGATGGCGAGCATGACGTCGCCGCTCTTGAGGAGTTCAGCGAGCTGGTCGAAGCTCTCGATGCCCTTGGGGTTGCCCTCGGGAACGGCGAGCGTGACCTTGTTCTCAAGCAGGTCGATGCGGCTGTCGGTCACGATGAGGTCAAGACCGTCGGGGTTCTTGTCCTTGTCGTCAATAAGGCTGCCATCCATGGCGTTCATCTGCTTGGGAGCGGCGGAGATGAACAGGTCGCAGTCAGCACCCTCGCTGATCTGGGTGAGGAGCTTGCCCGAGGAGTCAAAGTTGTAGGTGATGTTGACGTTGGGGGCAACTTCCTTGTACATCTCGGCGATCTCCGTCAGGGTCTCGGTCATGGAGGCGGCGGCGAAGACAATGAGATCAACGCTCTCGGTGTTCGCATCGCCCTGGGTGTCGTCGGTGTTCGTGTCGTCAGTCTTGCTGCCGCAGGCGGCCAGAGAGAACACGAGCGCAAGCGCAAGGATCAGAGACAAAAGCTTTTTCATGTTTGGGTACTTCCTTTCAAAAATTTTTCTTTTTCGCACGTTCATTGAAAAGCGCGGCGATACAGGAACGGGCAAGAACACGCCGCACGCAATTTATTTTCAATCCCCAGCTGGGAACTTGGACAAAATCATTTCGCTATCCTCAAAATAGATAACGCACCCCCAACATTTCGCGCCCGCAGGCGCGAATGTTGAAGTTGTCAAAATAGCACCGAGTCATTCGGTTCAAAAATCCACCAGTCCTGCCCCCTAACCCCGCGCCCCTGAGGCGCGAAACAGCGTCGCAGACTTTTCCCCGCAAGGGGGATGCGGCATCCGTAAAGCGGCAAAGCCGCTAACGGCTGCCCAAGCCGTCCGCAGACGGCAAATAATCTTGATCCGTTTTTTGCCGCGGTCACCGTCGCGGCATTACGATTCCCGCGCCCGTTGGGCGTGCCAATCGTGCCGCTTCCTCGAAACTGGCTCGCTTCATCCGCCGCTGGCGGCGCTTCGCCAATTTCCATGCGCGCGGCAAAAAACACCTCTCAGCCTGCAAGTGTGCGAGCGCAAGCGAGTGCGCGCAGCAGGCTGTCCCCCCTCAAAACGATGGCTCCGCCATCGTTTTGAGGTTTTATTTTCCAAACGGGCAGATCGGATAGTGGCACGGCTTGCACCCAAGGCATAGCCCGCCCTCACCGAGCGCCGCGAGATCCGCGCGCGTCACGGGCACGTCCGCCGCGATCTTCGGCAGCACCAGATCAAAGACCGTCGCGCCCGCATACATCACGCACCCGGGCAGACCCATGACGGGCACACCATCGTCAAAGTAACCAAGCAGGAACATCGCGCCCGGCAGGACCGGCGCGCCGTAGGCGATGATATTCGCGCCTGCGGCCTTGATGCCGCCCGGCGTGTTGTCGTCGGGGTCGACGCTCATGCCGCCGGTACAGAGGATCATGTCAGGCTTCTTTTCGCGCATCGCAAGCACCGCGTCGCGCACATTCTCCACCCCGTCGCCGGAGTAGACGACCTCGAGCGTTTCGATACCGTAGGTCTTGAGCTTGTCGATCACGACCGGCGTGAACGTATCCTTGATGAGGCCCTTTTTGACCTCACCGCCGGTGGCGACGATGCAGGCGGTCTTGCGCACATAGGGCTTGAGAGACAGCAGCGGCTTATCGCCCGCGGCCTGCTCGGCCTTCCGGAGCTTTTCTTCCTCGATGACGAGCGGGATGACGCGCATGCCCGCGAGCTTGTCGTCCTCGCGTACAGCCATGCCGCCCTTGCGCGTGGCGATCATCACCTCGTCCTGGCTATTCACGGCGACAAGGCGCGCGGAATCGACCAGAAACACGCCGTCACAGGCGGCCTTGAGCTCGATCTTGCCCTCTTTCACGCCGCTGCGGATCATGTTTTCCTGCCCGCAGAGGGCCAGAAGCCGCTCCGCCGCGTCGTTTTCGTGCACCATGCCGGGCGTCATCTCCCAGACGTAGAGGTGCTCCTTGCCCATGCTGAGCAGCACGGGGATGTCCTCCTCCGTCACGACATGGCCCTTGCGGAAGCGCGCGTCCTTATACTGGTCTTTGATGATCTGCGTCATGTCGTGGCAGAGCACATGGCCCACCGCATCCTCGGTTTTAATGAGTTTCATTTTTCAGCACCTCGATCTTGTCTCCGGCCTGAATGCGGCCCTCTTTGATCACAATGGCAAAGATGCCTTCGGTCGGCATCACGCATTTGCCCGTCGTGCGCTTGATCTCGCAGTCGTTGTGGCACTGCTTGCCGATCTGCGTGACCTCAAGCTCCGTCTCGCCCACACGCAGGCGCGTGCCGACGGGGAGCGTCTTGAGCTCGATGCCTCGGGTGTTGATGTTTTCGGCAAAGATACCCGCATCCAGCTCAAGCGGGCAGATAGCGCGCATCGTGTCCACGCTCTCGTCGGCCAGCAGGCTGATCTGGCGGTGCCAGTCACCCGCGTGGGCGTCGCCCACAATGCCGTGGCGGTATTTTACGTCGATATAGGGCACCTCGTGCTTGCGCACGCCCTTTTTTTCGCTGATGTTCACAGCGGTCACCTGTGCCATTTCTTCATTCCTCCGCTTCATAAACGCCGCTCTTGCCGCCCTCTTTATAGAGAAGGTGGATGCCGTCGATGCGCATATCGCGCTGCACGGCCTTGCACATATCGTACACCGTGAGCGCGGCGACGCTGACAGCTGTCAGCGCTTCCATTTCAACGCCCGTTTCGCCGTGGCAGCGGACCTCGCTGCGGATGTGCAGGGCGGTTTCTTCGATTTCAAATGAGATGTCCACCTTCGTGAGCAGCAGCGGGTGGCACATCGGGATCAGTTCACTGTTTTTCTTCGCGGCCATGATGCCCGCGACCTGCGCGACCGCCAGCACATCGCCCTTGCCGATGGAGCCCTCTTTGATCTTGTCCATCGTCGTTTTCGCCATGCGGACCGTCGCGGCGGCGCGCGCCACGCGATAGGTCTGCGCCTTTTCGCTCACGTCCACCATGCGGGCGCGGCCCTGTTCGTTAAAATGCGTCAGTTCCATTCTCAGCCTCCGATCGCAAACATGCCGCGGTGCGTCTCCGTAACGCCAGTCTCGTCCATGTGGTGGCGCTCCGGCTTTATCAGAATGCCGCGGCGGATGGCCTGCTCCAACTCCTCGCCGGATAAGCCCCGCAGCGCGATCTCCACATCCGAGTGCAGGCAGGGTTTCAATTTCCCGTCCGCCGTGATGCGGATGCGGCTGCACTCTGCGCAGAACGCATGACTCATCGGCGCGATGAGGCCGACGGTCCCCTTTGCATCCGGCAGACGATAGCACGCGGCCACGCCGTCATGCGAAACGGCCTCCAACTCCGGACAGCGGTTCAGAACCGCCTGCGAGGGAAGATACGTGCCAAAATCCTTTCCGCAGCCCATCGGCATGCGCTCAATGAAGCGCACCTGCCACGGATGCTCGCGCGTCAAAGCGACAAAATCGGTAATCTCGTCATCGTTGACGCCGCCGAGCAGCACGCAGTTGAGCTTGATCTTCGCAAAGCCCGCGCGCTCCGCCGCGTCGATGCCATCTAGGACGTCCTGCAGCGTACCAAGGCGCGTGATGGCGCGAAAGCGCTCCTCGTTCAGCGTGTCGAGGCTGATGTTGAGGTGCGTGACGCCCGCGTCGCGCAGCGGCCGGGCAACCTCCTTGAGCAGGCTGCCATTCGTCGTGACGCAGAGCTCTTCAACGCCGGGAATTTCTGATAACATGCGGCAGAAGTCCACCGCACCGCGGCGCACGAGCGGCTCGCCACCCGTAACGCGGATCTTCTTGACGCCGCAGCGCACAGCCGCGGCGGCCATATCCCGCAGCTCCTCGAGCGAACAAAAATCTCCGTGCGCGCGCTTTTCCACACCCTCTTCTGGCATGCAGTAGCGGCAGCGGTAATTGCAGCGGTCCGTGATGCTGATGCGCAGGTATGTAATTGATCTTGCAAAGCCGTCCAGCATCTGAAATGCCTCTTTCTTCCATGGTACAGCATGATATTTTAGCAAATATCACGCTCTTACGCAACACAGTCGTCCGATAATATCGAACTGTATTTTTATATTATCGTAATCTTGACTTTTTCCGCAGTATTTTTTAGAATACAAGCAACGATTTTTGATCGGGAGGGCCGATTTATGACTGACGGCAACACCATCCGCTCCGTGGCGAAGGCGATGGAGCTTTTGCAGCTCCTCAGCGACGCAGGCGAGGCGATGACGCTCACGGCCATCAGCGAGCGCGCAGGGCTTCCCAAGAGCACAGTGTTCGGCCTTTTGACCACCATGCGCGACTATGACGTCATCACACAGCACGCCGACGGCAAATACGCCCTCGGCCTGCGCCTTTTTGAATACGGCTGCCGCGCCAGCGCGTTCTGGAACATCTCGTCCCTCGCGCGGCCTTACCTTGAGCATCTGGCAGAAGCGACCGGCGCCTCCGCCATGCTCTCCACCTATGAAAACGGGCACATCGTCGCCCTCGACCAGGCCGAGGGGCGCGACAGCCTTCGCATCGTCTCCGCGCCGGGGGCGCGGCTGCCGCTGCACTGCACCTCGCAGGGCAAGATCGTCCTCGCCTATATGAGCGAGAGCGAGGCGGCAAATCTGCTCGCCCGTGTGCCGCTCACGCCCTACACCCCGCACACAGAAACGGACGCGGGTGCTTTGCTCGCATCGCTCCCCGCCTGCCGCGAGGCGGGCTTCGCCGTGGAAAACGGTGAGTATAAGATCGGTCTTCGCTCCATCTCCGCGCCGGTGTTCACCGGCGGCGGCGCACTCAAATATGTCGTCAGCGTGCTGGGGATGTTCCGCTCCGTGCACTCGGACGAATTTGCCCACGCCGAGCGCGCCGTTGTCGCCGCGGGGCAGATGCTCTCCGCTGCGCTGGGATATCAGGGAAAATAGCACCCCGAATTGCAAAATTCGCACTTGACTCTATAATCGTTGTAGAGTTTATGATGTACCTACCCCATTTTGCAAGGAGCGCATTCCCATGAAAAACGATCTCACCACCGGCAGCGTCTTTCGCAACGTTGTGTCCTTTTCGCTGCCGTATCTGCTCTCTTACTTCTTGCAGACGCTCTACGGCATGGCCGACCTTTTCATCATCGGCCAGTTCGAGGGCGTCGCCAGCACGACCGCCGTCTCCATCGGCTCGCAGGTGATGCACATATTCACAGTCATGCTCGTCGGCCTTGCGATGGGCGCGACGGTCAGCATCGCGCAGGCCACCGGCGGCGGCGACAAAAAGCGCACCGCCTCTGCCATCGGCAACACGGTCACGCTCTTCATGCTGCTGTCTCTTGCGCTGACGGCACTGCTGCTCGCGCTGCGCGGGGGTATCGTCTCCATCATGTCCACACCGGAGGAGGCCGTGCAGGGCACGCTCGCCTATCTCACGGTCTGCTTTATCGGTATTCCGTTCATCACGGCGTACAACATCATCGCCTCGATCTTCCGCGGCCTTGGTGACAGCAAGAGCCCCCTGTACTTCATCGCCGTCGCCTGCGTCGTCAACATCGCGCTCGACTACTACTTCATGGGCACGCTGCACCTCGGCCCCGCGGGCGCGGCGCTCGGCACCACGCCGAGTCGCCCGCGCAGTACCGTCGCTTGATGCAGTTCATCCGCGAGGAAGGCTACACCGCCGCCGGATTTTCGCGCGAGATTACAGTCATCGACTACGGCTTCACGACCGACACGGAAAAGTTCGTCACTGAAATCATGATCCCCCTGCAAAAGGTATAAAAAAAGTTCCCGCGTTCATAGCTGGGTGTACGTAAGACAGTATTGCGCCGAGATTGACGAAGCGGCACGAAACCGCATGGAGCCGATCGTGCGGTCACTGGCAGAGCAAAACGGCGTGACCGAGCAACTGAAAGCCGATAATCAAATGGAATGGGTGCGGCAGATGAACGCTTGCAAGGCACAGGCAGAGGAGATTGTGAAAGCGGAATTGATTTATGATTGAGCGAGGAAGTCCGGGCAGAAAACTGTTCGGACTTTTCTCATATAGTCCAAAGTTGCGGTAGAATTGTTCACAAGTTTTATGGTACAATTTATGCGAATAAAGAAAACGGAAAATTAGAATCTAACAAGAGAATGTGGTTGTATGAAAAAATCCATATTAGTATTTTGGGCAATCGTGTGTCTGTTACCTATTCAAAGGAGGTTTAAGAATTTTAAATGAAACATATAAGAAATATATTGCTGTTGATTACGATTATTTTTGCTTTTGTTATGCAAGCTGAAGTATATCAAAATATGCTCTGGAACTTTAATGGTGCTTATTATTTATCGTCCAGATACACAACTACTAATGACGATATGGATTCATTTTTAGCCAATGCAGAAGATACAGCTGAGAAGCATGGTGTTCATATTTTTTCGACTTTTAATCAGAGAGTTTCTAATTATCAGACAAGACTTTATATTTATGGTGATGATACCGTTGTTCGGGATAGTCTTAAAAGCACAATGGATATTGAGGAAAAAACATATACGGCTTTGATAGGCGGAATCACCGTAATAGAATTTGAAGATTTTAGAGAAGCAAAAAACACAGGTAATGGACAGGAAATAATGGTCAGCTATATCGGTGACGATGATGACATTATTGCCACATATCAAGATTTGGCAAAAGAATATTCTATATCGCAGCCAGAGTTTTGGCAATCAACCGAAACTGATATGATGTTCATTGTTTGGGGCCTGGTTGCCATATTGATGATTGTACTTAATATGATTGAGGTGATACGCAGACAAAAGGAAGTAGTTGTACGAGCTTCTCTGGGCGAAAATGCTGCTGTGATTGCTCTAAAAGCTGTAGTGGCTGATATGATTTCATATGCTGCATTATTCGTCTTAGCAAAGTTGCTTGTTTCTCAATTTATATCGGGAGCGTATGAAGATCATCTCATTTTGGCAGTGTATTGTGCCGGAGCAGTTCTTTCCGTAATTCCTTATGCTGCTTTTGTCCGCTTTGATGTAAAAAAAGCCTTTGCCAATGCTTCAGATAAAAAAGGTATGTTTTATCTTCTGAACGGTCTTAAAGTATTTGCTACTGCTATGACGATTTTTACAATAACTACAAATCTCAGTAGCATTCAAGGTAATTTACTTACAAACACTACTCTTTTAGAAAATCATTATAATGATTACTATTTTGGAGTTATGCAGATTGAACCTCCTTTTGAAGAAAATGAGGAGGAATCCAAAGAGAGCGAATTTTGGAATGACCTTTACGAAAATGAATACAACACTATAAATCCGGTGGTCTGCATAGGCAGCCGGATAAGCGATACGGATAATTATATTTTTGTAAATCATAATGCCAGAGATATGCTGCAAGGGTTTTCTGATATGCTTACTGAAGATGATGAAAAAGAGGATATCGTGGTCTTCGTGCCAAAGGGAAAAAATGCGGAATCATACAAAGATATCGCAAAAGAGGAAATTGACTCTCTTACCCAAAATGCAGAAGAACTGCGTGTTGTTTATAAAGAATATTCTGGCAGAGAGCAATTTTATTATCTCAATTCGAACAGAGAAGAGGCTATTGACGGATTGTCAAGAGCAACAAATCCGATTGTTATTTATCAGGCAAATGAGGCTGTTGCTTTGAATGGAAGTTATATCGAAACAGGAACATATAATGGTGAGGTGATCTACGGATGCGATGAAAGCACAATTCGTAATGCTGCGAAAAAATATGCAGAACAGCTTGGTCCACACTATTTTATGCTGACGAATGTCGGGGAGGATTATACTTATAGTCATAGTTTCCTCGTGAAACTGATTGGCTTTATAAGCTCTCTTTGCGTATTAGTATTGCTGTTAGATATCGCTATCATCATATCTGAAGTGAAAATGGAATTTAGACTTAATGCGATGGAAATCTCCCTCAAAAAGGTTTTGGGCTATCGCTTTTATGAAAGGCACAAAAGATTTATTTCCGTTAATCTCTTAGAAAATATAGCCGTTGTGATATTGATTTGCATTGTTTCGCTTTTTATATCTAACGCAAGTGTCGGGATTGCTTTACTGGTTGGAGCATTGCTCACCATTATTGAAATGGCAATCATTTTCACAAATGTTATGTGGGTTGAAAAAACAAATATCTCAAAGTCCTTGAAAGGTGGATGTTTATGATTATAATTCGTGGCTTAAATAAAGCATTTGGAGAGAAAATAATTTTCTCCAACTTTAATTTGGAAATTCCGGATGGAAGTTTTGTAGTAATCAGCGGGGATAGCGGCAGTGGAAAAAGCACTTTGCTCAATATGATTGGTGGTATCGAAAAGCCGGATAGCGGCAGTATCATAATCGAAGGGCTGAATATTACCCGGCTTAAAAATAAAAACAGTTTTTTTGCGGATACAGTGGGGTTTCTTTTTCAGAATTTTGCACTGCTTGAAAATAAGACAGTTAAAGAAAATTTAAGTTTGATTAAAAAATCAAGCCGAACTAAAGTATCACTTAAAGAAGCTCTTAATCGTGTGGGGTTATCAAAGGAAGTTAACAAAAAAGTTTATCAGCTTTCCGGTGGTGAACAACAGAGAGTTGCTTTAGCTCGTCTTATGATGAAAAAATGTTCTGTTGTTTTGGCAGATGAACCTACTGGCTCACTTGACAAGAAAAATAGAGATATTGTTATGAGGTTATTGCACGAACTCAATGAAGAAGGTAAAACGGTTATCATTGTTACCCACGATCAGGGTATTATTGAAGATGAACCTTATGTTGTGAAAATCTGAGAGTACCTCTTAGAAATGTCTTGATCTACATTTTATGTAATTTGGGTCAGAAGAAAATCCCTTTAGGAACTAAAGGGCGCACTTCTATACTCTCCTATCGGGAGTATGTGCGTCCTGCGGAGCTTCATTCCCGGTCAGCAGAGAAAAACTGCTTGACCGAAAATGTTTCGTCACTTCGTTCCGTCAAGGGAGCTACACTCCCTTGCGACGCTTGTGCGTCTATCCCTTGTGGACTTGCCGTCCGCAAACAGCATGAAATGCTGTTCGCCGCCAGCAAGTTTGGAAAAATAAATACCGAAAATCAGACCGTTGACTGGTCGCAATGTGCGAAAAGTTGACGGTCTTTTTTTATCCCAAAAATCAAAAAAGGAGGTCAATCACAATGACAAAACCGAAAACTCTCGATCAGCTTCGAGCCGAAAAGGAACGAGCTGAGACGCAGCTTGCACAGGAGAAGCACAAGCTGGAGCGTCTGGAGAACAGAAAGAAGTATCTGGAGAAAGGCAAACGCACCAAGCGCACCCACCGCCTTTGCAATCTGGGCGGCACGATTGAGAGCCT
>ERZ834694.241-NODE-241-length-70764-cov-6.735974_pt1 | contig 70764 bp, 69 predicted proteins | sample MGYA00519691_ERZ834694 | MGnify/ENA primary metagenome ERZ834694 (study PRJEB31850, sample SAMEA3708758) | human gut metagenome | biome: human gut; feature: human-associated habitat; material: faeces | place: China | collected 2014 ... | reverse complement strand
CTCAGGTGGTAGAGCACTTGACTTTTAATCAAGTTGTCCGGGGTTCGAATCCCCGCACGCTCATCTTTGAAAAGTGGCGGAAAATCTTAGAAATTGAGATTTTCCGCTTTTTTCGTTTTATTTATTTTATCATATCACGAAGTTATTATGAATAAGAGGATGGAATGAGATGAGAAGAAGAAAGAAGGACTCTGGTTTAAAAACAGCGCTGTTGCTGATCGTGGCCATTATTTTTATGATCATGGCCATCAGTGTTATAGTGATCGTTTTTGGAAAGATCCATTCAGATTATGAAAAATTGGATATGACCAGGGCAAGTGAAAAACAGACACTGGAAATATCGGCAGCTGAGACAAAAGAGACGGATCAGCTGGGCTGGGAGGAAACAGAGGACGGCTGGAAGTATAAGATCGATGAAAAGACCTATGCCGTGGATCAGTGGTTGGAAATAAAAGGATTTTTGTATCATTTTGATGACAAGGGGATCATGGCAACTGGCCAGTGGAAAGGAGATGGTCAGATCTTTACCTGCCATGATGTAAAAGGATACCTGAAAAATATTGAGCCGGATCCCAACTATGTACCGGAAGATACAGGGGAAGACATGGATAGTTTTATCAGGACCAATGCTTTCTGGTGTTATCTGGACAGTGAGGATACAGGACTTTTTAAGACCATTCTGTATAAGAAAACGGTAGACAATAAGGTAAAACCACTTGGCAATGAAAAGAACCCGGAGAAAGCCACGAAAAACTCTTTAAGAGCTTATGGAGACTATGTGTATTATCTCCCGAAGGTGGCAGAAAGCAAACGATCTTCTCTTTCAGAAGAGGAGAAGGAACGGTGTGATGTGCTGGTTCGTATGATACCGGGACAGAATACAAAAGAGATCATTGCTGAAAATGTAGACGGATATCTTGTATTGGATGAAACTATTTATTATGCCCAGGAGGGGAAGATCCATACAACCACTTCCGGTACGGAGACAGAACTTTCTGAAGGTGGATATCAGGTAAAAATCGAAGGAGATGCATGTTATCTTGTAAATGCACTTGGAAAGCCGGTAACATCTGCTGGAAGCGCAGGTATTACCGTAGAAGATCGTGTATACAAGGTTGATGAAAATGGTAAGATCAGTTATGTAAAGAAAAATCCGATTGCTGCAGATGACAGTTCTTACGAACTTCAGGGAACAGGATCACAGATGCAGCTTGTAAGGCGGAGTTCTTCTGGAAGCAAAACTATTGCAAAAGCAGATTATGGTGTACAAAGTTACTGCATTGTGGATAATTCCATTTTTTTCAGCGCTTATGTGGAAAAGACTGCAGATGGAAAATGGTACAGCCGTATTTATAAAACGGATCTGAATGGCAAAGAGAAAAAGGTAGTCAGCGGTATTTTTCCAGGAGCTGTTTTTAATCTCTACTATTTTGAAAGCCAGGGAGAAATATATGGAGAGTATCATCCGAAGATCTGGGAAAATGCGTATGGTGTAGTGGTCAATGTAAAGCAGGATGGTACTATTTATGCAGTAAAAGACACTTCGGAAAGAACGGGAAAGAAAGTTACAGGAAATGATATGATCGAGATCCTGGCACTTCAGGATGGGAAGATAATCGGTTATTGGCATGACTGCAACTGGAGCAGGAATGGCGGTATTTCAAGTGTACTTTGGAGTTTACCGGTTTCCCTGGATGTTTCGGCAAAAACGAGAGTTGAAACAGTGGAAGAGATCAAAGAAGAGGAAACAGGGACCAGCGTAGAAGAAACTACTACAACAACTGCAGAAAAAATCGTTCCTGTAACGCCGACACATAGTTCGGTGTCACCTGTAGAGACAGGAAAGGTGCATCCGTCCGTAAATCCAACAGAAGTTGTGATCGGAACAGATGCACCTGGAAAACGAGTAGAAGAGACTACGGTAGCGACCGCGCCTATTGCACCGGCAACAACGGCTGCTGAAACAACAGCAGAAGAAATTAAGATCGTGCCGTTATCATAAAAAGCACCGGAAGCAAGTTTGGGGAAAATTTAATGAACATCTTCCTCATCAAAATCAACTACAACGTAAAATCCCCGTGAATTTTCACGGACATCTTTTACAATGCCATATTCGGATTTAATGCGGTCTCTGGCGGCGAAGCAGCCGGACATGGCTACAGCCGGGTCAATGATATAGCTGTAGCTGCTGGTTCCTTCCCGTTCGATGATCTTTACTTTGTCACCGGCGCTTACAAGACCGGGACGTTCCATTTTAAATTCAACGGTTCTCATGATAAGGTCAAGCCTTCTTTCTTTTAGATGTTTAAATGGATAAATGTCTGCCCACTTCTTCACAGACCTGGCGGATATAGTCACTTAAACTGCCACCCTGACAGCCTGCAATAAAGTGGTTGCAGCGATTTACGGGGATAAGTATTTTATAGGCACTGCTGGAACTTACAGCGGTCGCCATGGCAGCAGTGATCTCCCCCATCAGGGAGTCTGCCATAACAATACCAATAGGCCCGATGATCAGGTCCGCGTTTCTGGCATTGACGATCACAGGATTTTCGCCGGTGGCTCCATAAGAGGCACCGGCTTTTAACATGGCAGAGGTTGCAATGCTGTTGGTGCCAATGGCGTAAAGTTCAAGTTCGGGATAGCTGCTTTTTAACTGTTCGATCACAGCTTTTCCCATTCGGCCGCCCTGGCCATCTATGATAACGATCTTCATAGGTTGTCTTCCTCCTTTATAATCTCTTTTATGGATTACGGTTGTTGTTCTCGGAAAGTGGAGAAATGATAAATCAGAGTATATCTTATCAGAAATACAGCGGAAAGGGAATAAGAGGATTGATTGTATCTTGACAAAAATGGCTTAAATGTTATAATCAAGGTTAGCAGAAATGCAAAAGGCATTGAAGGAACCAGTAATCTGATGAAAGCAGACAGAGAGCAGCCGGTTGGTGGAAAGGCGCATGTGGGAGACAGATGAAGACCAGTCCTGAGCCGTATCAGGGAACTTGAACAAGGGAAATGATACCGTACCCCGCGTTAAGGGATGAATGAGTGAAAATCAAGGTGGAACCGTGTATATGCACCCTTGGACATAGAGATGTGTCCAGGGGTTTTTTAATACCTGAAAATCTTATAGGACATATCCAAAAGATCTAAAAACGCGTTTTAAAGCGAAAGGAGTTTACCATGAAGATTATTTTACCAGACGGAAGTGTTGAAGAAGCAAAAGACGAATTAAGAGCCATCCGCCACACTGCTTCCCATGTACTGGCACAGGCAGTAAAGAGACTGTATCCAGAGACTAAGCTGGCAATCGGACCGGCTATTGATGACGGATTTTACTATGACTTTGACAGAGAAGGCGGATTTACCCCGGATGATCTGGAAAAGTTAGAGGCTGAGATGAAGAAGATCGTTAAGGAGAACCTGGCATTAAAGCCATTCGTTCTGCCTAGAGACGAAGCAATTAAATTTATGCAGGAAAAGGGCGAGCCTTACAAGGTAGAGCTGATCGAAGACCTTCCAGAAGGCGAGACAATCAGCTTCTATCAGCAGGGTGATTTCGTAGACCTGTGCGCAGGACCACATATCCTGTATACAAAGGGCATCAAGGCATTTAAGCTGACCAGCATTGCAGGTGCTTACTGGAGAGGCAGCGAGAAGAACAAGATGCTGACCAGAATTTATGGTACTGCATTTGCAAAGAAAGAAGACCTGGAAGCTTACTTAACCATGATGGAAGAGGCTAAGAAGCGTGACCACAGAAAATTAGGCAAGGAATTAGGACTGTTCATGTTTGCAGAAGAAGGACCTGGTTTCCCATTCTTCCTTCCAAAGGGCATGACCTTAAAGAATACCCTGATCGACTACTGGCGTGAGATCCACTTAAGAGAAGGCTATCAGGAAGTTTCTACTCCTGTTATCTTAAGCCGTAAGCTGTGGGAGACCTCCGGTCACTGGGATCATTACAAAGAGAACATGTATACAACCGTTATTGATGACGAAGACTATGCTATTAAGCCAATGAACTGTCCAGGCGGTATGCTGGTATACAAGTCCCAGCCTCGTTCCTACCGCGATCTGCCATTAAGAGTTGGTGAGTTAGGTCTGGTACATCGTCATGAGAAGAGCGGACAGCTTCACGGTCTGATGCGTGTACGCTGCTTCACCCAGGATGATGCACATATCTTCATGACCCAGGATCAGATCACTGACGAGATCAAGGGCGTTACAAGACTGATCAATGAAGTTTACTCTCAGTTTGGATTTGATTATTTCGTAGAGCTTTCTACCAGACCGGAAGATTCCATGGGATCTGATGAAGATTGGGAGATGGCAACAAACGGCCTGAGAAATGCACTGGATGAAATGGGCTTAAAGTACATTGTAAATGAAGGCGACGGCGCATTCTACGGACCTAAGATCGACTTCCACTTAAGAGACTCTATCGGACGTACCTGGCAGTGTGGTACCATTCAGCTTGACTTCCAGCTTCCACAGCGTTTTGAGGCTGAGTATGTAGCAGAAGATGGTACTAAGAAGCGTCCTATTATGATCCACCGTGTATGCTTCGGTTCTATTGAGCGTTTCATCGGTATCCTGATCGAGCATTTCGCTGGCAAGTTCCCAGTATGGCTGGCTCCTGTTCAGGTTAAGGTTATTCCTGTATCAGAAAAGTCCATGGAATATGCCCAGGGTGTGTATGATCAGTTAAAAGCAGCCGGTATCCGTACAGAGTTAGACCGTAAGGATGAGAAGGTTGGATACAAGATCCGTCAGGCTCAGTTAGAGAAAGTTCCGTTCATGCTGGTATTAGGTGAGAAGGAAGCAGCAGAAGGCAAGATCACTGTAAGAAGCCGTGACAAGGGCGACCTTGGTGTTGCTGATCTTAGCACATTTATCGCAGATGTTAAGAAAATGACTGAAACAAGAGAAAAATAATGTTACAGTTCAGCCATGACATCTTCTTGTTTCCATATTCATGAAAACAAGAACTGCAACAAAATAATAAATAAGCTGTTTTAGGCAGCCAATCCCCTGCAGAGACTTTATAACAGGTATAAGGCCCTTGCAGGGGATTTTTTCAATAGTGCTTTAACATTCGGGGAAGGAAAAAATGAAAATTGCAGTGATCGGATATACCGGCTCCGGTAAATCGGTGCTGGCAGCAAAACTGGGCAAGATCCTTGGCTGTCCGGTGCTCCATTTGGACAAACTTCAGTTTGAAGCAGGCTGGAAGGAGCGAAAGGAAGCAGAAGGGAACCGGCTTTGTGAGCAGTTTTTAGAGGAAAATAAAGAGCGTGGCTGGGTCATTGACGGAAATTACGAAAAATTCTGTCAGAAAAGGCGGATGAAAGAAGCAGACCTGATCATTTTTATGGATTATCCAAGATGGATCTGTCTGTGGCAGGCGCTGCGCCGTTATTACAGATACAAAGGCCATACCAGAAAAAGCATGGCAGATGGCTGTATAGAAAAGATGGATAAAGAATTTATCTTATGGATCCTGAAAAATGGACGCAGCCGGGAAAAGAAGGAAGATTATAAACGGGTGGGAGCACAGTATCCGGATAAATTCATCCAGGTGAGAAACCGCCGTCAGCTGCGTGCTACAGTGATCCGCCTTTTGCAGCTGCAAAATGAAAAAGGGCTTTACGCGGGAACCGGGAGCAGAAAAAGGTGAAAAAAGAGGAACTTCTCATTGAACGTTTAAAAAAGTACCGGAGATCGGATATGTATCCCTTTCATATGCCGGGACATAAGCGGGCAGAAGGTATAAAACTGTCCTTTCCAGATCCATTTTCTGTGGATATAACAGAAATTGATGGTTTTGACAATCTCCATCATCCAGAAGGAATTTTAAAAGAGTCCATGAAATGGGCATCCAGCCTTTACGGTTCGGACCACACATGGTATCTTGTAAATGGAAGCACCTGCGGGTTGCTGTCGGCCATCAGCGCAGCCGTTCCCCACAGGGGAAAGATATTAGTCAGCCGGAACTGCCATAAGGCGGTGTATCATGGGATCTATTTAAACCATCTGGAAGCAGTTTATGTTTATCCACAGTCGGTTCCTGGATTGGGGATACAGGGCGGAATTTTACCGGAAGATGTGGAAAACGCATTAAAAAATGATCCTGATATCCAGGCAGTGCTGATGGTTTCGCCTACGTATGACGGGATCGTTTCTGATGTGAAGGCAATTGCAGAAATCGTCCATAAAGCGGGTCTTCCCCTGATCGTAGATGAGGCTCATGGCGCTCATTTTGCTTATGGAGATGCGTTTCCAAAGTCAGCCCTTGAACTGGGAGCAGATGCGGTGATCCAGAGTGTGCATAAAACACTGCCAAGTCTTACCCAGACAGCGCTGCTCCATGTGAAAAATAACAGGCCGGATGGTGGCTGCTATCTGGATGTGAAAAAGGTAGAGCGTTATCTGCAGATCTATCAGAGCAGCAGTCCTTCTTATGTGCTTATGGCGTCCATTGAGAACAGCATTTTTCTCATGGATCAGTATAGAAAAGAAGGTAAAGTGGCTGAATTTGAAGCTGCTTTGCTTAAGATACGAAAAAAACTGGGAAAAATGAAGCCCCTGCGCCTGGTAGAACGGGACCTGAGGGGAACAGCAGGGATTTTTGATGTGGATATTTCCAAGATCGTTGTTTCAGTAAGAGGCAGCGGGCTTACCGGAGAAATGCTTTCCCAGATCTTAAGGGACAAGTATCATCTGGAAATGGAAATGTGCGGTGCTGATTATGTAACGGCCATTGCAGCCATTGGAGACAGCAAAAAGGGGCTGAAACGTCTGAAAAAGGCATTACTTGAAATTGACAAAGAACTGGAAAAAAATGGAAATATCTGCAATGATGATCCTGATGAAAATGTTTACAGCCGTCATGCAAAGCAGGTGATGCCTGTTTTTAAAGCAATGGACGGGGAAAAGGAAGCAGTGCCTTTAAAAGAAAGCTGCGGCCGCATCTGTGGGGAATTTGCCTATATTTATCCGCCGGGTATCCCGCTGTTAGCGCCGGGAGAGCAGATCACAGAAGAAATACTGGAAACATTACAGGATTATATAAAAAAAGATCTGCCGGTCCAGGGACTGGAAGATACAGACCTTGTCACCATACAGGTAATGGCATTATCAGGTGGCAGGTCCGTTTAAAAAGAAAGAGAAAGATGGAAACATAATGGGAAAGATTTATTATGTAATGGGAAAAAGTGCCTCAGGTAAGGACACCATTTACAAACGTCTGGTAAAGGAACTGCCAGAACTTGGAACAGTCCGCATGTACACCACCAGGCCCATCCGTGATGGGGAGACCAATGGGGTGGAGTACATTTTCACCGATGAGAAGCAGCTTCAGGCTATGAAGGATGCAGGTAAAGTGATCGAATGCCGCACTTATGATACCATTTACGGGCCGTGGAGTTATTTTACGGCAGATGACGGGCAGATCGATCTGGGATCCGGCAGTTATCTGATGATGGGAACATTGGAGTCTTATGAAAAGCTCTGCAGTTATTATGGGGCAGAGGTCATGGTCCCTTTATATATCCATGTGGAAGACGGTGAACGTCTGCAGCGGGCATTAAACAGAGAAAAAACGCAAAAAGTGCCAAAGTATGCGGAAATGTGCCGAAGGTTCTTAGCTGATGAAAAGGACTTTGCAAAAGAACGTCTGGATCAGTGCGGGATCAGAAAACAATATGAAAATACCGGGCTTGAACCGTGTATAGAAGAAATCATAAAGGACATTTTGTGTAACGAAGGAAAGGAGAAACAGATGTTAAAGAAAATTGGATTTATTGGCGTTGGCATTATGGGAAAATCCATGGTGCGCAATCTGATGAAGGCTGGTTATGAGGTTTCTATTTATACCAGAACAAAGTCAAAGGTGGAGGATGTGATCGCAGAGGGCGCTGTATGGTGTGATACAGTGGCAGACTGCTCTAAAGGCAGAGATGTGGTCATTACCATTGTTGGATATCCTAAGGATGTAGAGGAAGTATATTTCGGGGAAAATGGTATCCTTGAAAATGCAGATAAAGGCACTTATGTGATCGACATGACCACTACAAGCCCGAAGTTAGACCAGCAGATCTATGAAGAGGCAAAGAATAGGGGACTTCATGGCTTAGATGCCCCTGTAACCGGCGGTGACAGCGGTGCAAAGGCGGGAACACTGACTATTTTAGTAGGCGGTGATAAAGAGGACTTTGATACCTGTCTGCCTGTATTTGAGGCAATGGGAAAGGCTATCAACTACGAAGGAAAGTCCGGAAACGGACAGCACACCAAGATGTGTAATCAGATCGCCATTGCTGGTGCTTTAGCAGGTGCGTGTGAAGCTATGGTCTATGCAAAGAATGCAGGACTGGACGTAGATGTAATGCTTAAATCTATTTCCACAGGTGCTGCAGGAAGCGCCCAGATGAATAATGTAGCTTCCAAGGCAGCAAAAGATGACTATGCACCGGGCTTCTTCTTAAAGCATTTTATCAAGGATATGAGCCTTGCAGATGAGGAAGCATCCGAAAGAGGAACCAAATTAGATGTGTTAGAGGATGTTCTTGGAATTTGTAAAAAACTGGAAGAGGAAGGCATGGGAGATCTGGGAACCCAGGCTCTGATCAAGCATTATAAGTGGTAAAATACAGGTGCTCTGTCTGTGCAGAACAGGGTAATTTAAGGTAGAAGTATTGTAACAGAAAAAATCGACAGATGAAAACAGGACCGTTGTAAATAGACGTAGTAACAGTAAGAAGTTAGCTGCGTTTATGACAGGACGGTCCTGTTTTATTGCTGGTGTATGTGTACTATGCACATATAAATATAAAATATGACATAAAAACTATACAAAAGTTCAGAATAACACAACAAAAGTTAGAATAACAAATGGAAAAATGCATAATAAAATTATATAATAACATCATCAGGAGTGAAAAGTTACGGTACATGCTATATGATCTGTAACGAAAACTCCAAAGAACGTGAGAAGCAGTTTTCAGACTGCAAAATTTATTTAAGTCCCGGTGAGACCGGGAACGATGTACCGGGAGGGTACATAGAAAAGGAGAGGTGTATATGAAAAAAAGATTTGCAGCAGCGTCACTGGCAGCCATGATGGTACTGAGTATGACCGCATGTGGAGGCGGAAACACCGCTACTACCGCAGCACCGGCAGAGACCAAGGCAGAGGAAACAACAGCAGCAGAAGCTAAGGAAGAGTCTAAAGAAGAAGCAAAAGAGTCTGAGGCAACCGCTGGGAAAGCTCCGGAAGATTACTCCGGTACCGTAGTTGTATATTCTCCTCATGATGCAGATCCGTTAAATGCAGGTGTGAACCTGTTCATGGAGAAGTATCCAAATGTTAAGGTAGAAGTAGTAGCAGCCGGAACCGGCGAGCTGTGCAACCGTATTGCAGCTGAGTCTGCTAACCCGATCGCTGATGTACTCTGGGGCGGCGGTGCTGACTCACTGGCAGCATTTAAGGATTACTTCGCACCATATGTTTGTGCAAATGATGATGTAATTGCAGAAGAGTACAAAGACCCGGATGACAAGTGGATCGGTGAAAGCCCACTGCCAATGGTACTGTTCTACAATAAAGATCTGATCGAAAAAGACGGAATGACCATTCCGGAGACCTGGGAAGATCTGACAAAGCCTGAGTGGAAGGGCAAAATTGCATACTGCCTGCCATCTAAATCCGGTTCTGCTTACACCCAGTTATGTACTATGATCCTGGGCCATGGCGGCAAGGAAGATGGATGGGATTTCATCAAGAAACTGTATGACAACCTGGATGGAAAGATCGTTGACTCTTCAGGTAAGTGCCATAAGATGGTAGCTGACGGTGAGTTCTATGTAGGTCTTACTCTTGAGAAAGCAGCTGTTCAGTACAAGGATGATCCTTCTGTTGGATTTGTATATCCAAAGGATGGAACCAGTGCAGTTCCGGATGGTGTAGCTCTTGTTAAGGGATGCCCGAATGAAGAAAATGCAAAACTGTTCATCGACTTCGTTACCTCTAAAGAGTGCCAGACAGAGCAGAGCGAGAACTGGGGACGTCGTCCTGTAAGAAGTGATATGGACGTTGCAGATGGACTGGCAAAGCTGAGCGACCTGGTATTAGTTGATTATGACTTTGACTGGGCTGCAAATGAAAAAGAGTCCATTATTGAACACTTCAATGATATTATGGTAGATTAATCTTTCTGAAATGAAAGTAACGGGAAACAAATAATAGAAAGACTGCCTGGCCCTGGCGGGCGGGCAGTCTTTCGCATATATAAGGAATGTAAAAAGTGGGAGTGTCTTCCAGAAAAGCGGTTGCAGAAAGATTTTGAGAGGACATTGAACAAAAAGGAGGACCAGATATATGAGCCATGCAGTGATCATTAAAAATGCCGTGAAAAAATACGGTGATTTTACAGCATTAAACGGAGTAAGCCTGGATATTAAACAGGGAGAATTTTTTACCCTTTTAGGGCCGTCCGGATGCGGAAAAACCACCCTTCTGCGTATGATCGCAGGATTTAATACAGTAGACGGAGGAGAGATCTGTTTTGATGACCGGGTGATCAACAATCTGGAGGCTCATAAAAGAGACATCGGTATGGTCTTCCAGAACTATGCGATTTTCCCACATCTGACAGTGGCTGAAAATGTAGCATACGGCCTGAAAGCGAAAAAGTGTCCAAAGGATCAGATCCCTGGAAAAGTAGAAGAGGCCCTGGAATTGGTGCAGATCGGCAAGTTAAAGGACAGAAAACCAAATGAACTTTCCGGCGGACAGCAGCAGCGAGTCGCTTTAGCAAGAGCTTTCGTTATTGAACCTGGTGTTCTGTTGATGGACGAACCGCTGTCTAACCTGGATGCAAAGCTGCGTGTGCAGATGAGAACGGTTATTAAAAAGCTGCAGCGCAGACTGGGAATTACTACGATTTATGTAACCCATGACCAGGAAGAGGCACTGGCTATTTCCGACCGGATCGCTGTTATGAAGGAAGGAAATATTATGCAGGTGGGAACTCCTGAAGAGATTTATAAAAAGCCGGAAAATACCTTTGTAGCCGGATTTATCGGTGTTTCCAACTTTGTAGAGTGTGATGTTAAGGGAGATGACCCAAATCAGGCAGTGCTGGATATTAAGGGAGAGTGTTCTATTACCTGTACCTTAAAGAAGCCATTTACCGGTAAGGGAATTATTTCCGCAAGACCGGAGCAGCTGTTCTTTGACGATAAAGAGGGACTGCCGGGAACCATTATCATTTCCACTTTCTTAGGTGACTTCATTGAATATGAGATCCTGTTGGATAATGGACAGACCGTACAGTTAAATGAGTATACAAAAGATGTACATGAACTTCGCCCGGATGGACAAAAGGTAAAGGTAAACTTTGACATCCGCGCCGTAGGTGTATATGATGCAGCGACCCAGGAGGTGATCTCATGGTAGGTTCCGGAAAGAAGTTAGACTTCTGGTTCTGGGTGAAAGTGGCAGTTGTGGGATTTATGCTGGTATTTCTGATCTATCCCTTCTGTACCCTGATCACCCGAAGCTTTTTCTCAACCAAGGTAGACGGCTTTACCTTTGAGAACTATATCCGATTTTTCACAAAGAAATATTATTATTCCGCATTGGGAAGAAGTATTTTTGTATCTGTGGTAACAACGATCACCACACTGGTTGTAGGTGTGCCTATTGCCTATGTAATGTCCCGTTATAATGTATGGGGCAAGCAGTTCATCCATATTTTTATCATCATGAGCCTTATGAGCCCGCCATTTATCGGCGCCTACAGCTGGATCATGTTGTTTGGACGTTCTGGTCTGGTGACAAATATGTTTTCCCAGTTTGGTATCCATCTTCCAAGTATTTACGGAAAACTGGGTATCATCCTGGTATTTACTTTTAAGCTGTTCCCTTATGTTTATCTGTATACCTCCGGTGCTATGGGAAGCATCGACTCCAGTCTGGAAGAGGCTGCAGAGAACCTGGGAAGTAACAAGCTTCGCAGACTGTGGACCATTACACTGCCGGTAGTCCTTCCGTCTATTGCAGCCGGTGCCATTATGGTATTTATGACCAGTCTGGCAGACTTTGGTACTCCAATGCTCATCGGCGAAGGTTATATGGTACTTCCTGTTCTTGTATATAATGAGTACATGAGTGAGATCGGCGGAAATGCCCACCTGGCAAGTGCTCTTTCTGTAGTAGTAGTATTCTGTTCTACTACCGTCCTTCTGGTGCAGAAGCATTTTGTTACAAAGAAAAACTATGTAATGACTGCCATGCGTCCGCCAAAGGAAGAGAAACTTCACGGAGTAAAGCGTTTCCTGGCAACATTCCCGGTTATGCTGGTTACATTTATCGGTATCCTTCCTCAGATCGTAGTTATCGTCAGCAGCTTTATCAAGAGCGACTTTACAGGATTTAAGAAGGGATTCAGCCTGGGAAGCTATATTACGATTTTCAACCGTCTGTGGACCAATATCCGCAATACCTTTGTATTTTCAACCATTGCCATTATATTTATCATCATTATTGGTATGCTGATCTCCTATATCGTTGTGCGCCAGAAGGGCTTTGCAGGACAGTTAATGGATCTGCTGATCATGTTCCCATTCGTAATTCCAGGCGCAGTTCTTGGTATCAGCCTGATCGTGGCATTTAACAAGGAACCTGTGATCCTTACAGGAACCGCAGTGATCATGATCATTGCCTTTGTTGTACGAAAACTGCCTTATACGGTACGTTCCGGCAGTGCTTTCTTACAGCAGATGGATCCAAGCGTAGAAGAAGCGTCTATCAGTCTTGGAGTATCACCTATGCAGACATTTATCAAGGTGACAGCAAGATTAATGGCACCTGGCGTATTATCCGGTGCGATCTTAAGCTGGATCACCTGTATCAATGAGCTGTCTTCCAGTGTTATGCTTTACGGCGGCAAGACCAGTACCATTTCTGTAGCTATTTATACAGAGGTTGTAAGAAACAGCTTTGGTACAGCGGCAGCGCTGGCATCTATTTTGACCGTAAGTACAGTTATTTCTCTGCTTATCTTCTTAAAGGTAAGTAAGGGTAAGGTATCGATCGTTTAATTTGTTTCATACTGCAACATGAAAACAGTGCCTGCGCCTCTGGCGCAGGCTTTGTAAGTCTATGTATATTGAAAAGATGGGAGGAACACACAAATGGTAAAATTTGGAACTGGCGGCTGGCGTGCGATTATCGGAGAAGAGTTTACCAAGGAAAATATACAGAAGCTGACCTTAGCCATATGCCTGAAAATGAAGGCAGAGCATAAGGACACAAAAAGTGTGGTCATTGGTTATGACCGCCGTTTCCTTTCCAAAGAGGCTGTGATCTGGGCATGTCAGATCCTTGGAAAAGAAGGTATCCATGTACAGTTTGTAAACCGCAGCGCACCAACGCCTCTGTTAATGTTTTATGTGATGAAACATGAACTGGACTATGGAATGATGGTCACAGCCAGCCATAATCCGGCGATCTACAATGGTATCAAGGTGTTTACATATGGCGGAAGGGATGCAGATGAGATCCAGACAAAGGACATTGAAAAATGGCTGTTGGAAGCAGAAAAACTGTATACACCATGTCATGAAGAGGATGGGCAGATGCCGCCGCCAAGTTATACAGAACTGGTAAAACAGGGCATTGTAGAAGAAATCAATCCAATGAATGAATATCTGGATAATATCTTATCTGTGATCAATGTAGATGCGATCAGAAAGAGAGATTTAAGGGTAGCAGTTGACCCCATGTATGGTGTCAGCCTGACGGCTTTAAGCACCATTCTGGCAGTTGCAAGATGTACGGTAGAGACCATTAATGCCCAGCATGATACGCTGTTTGGAGGCAAGATGCCGGCACCTGCGGAAGATACCCTTAAGAACCTGCAGAATTATGTGCTGGACCGCTACTGCGATATTGGTATTGCGACAGACGGTGACGCGGACCGGTTAGGTGTTATTGACGATAAGGGACATTATCTTCACGCCAACCAGATCTTAGTTATGCTGTATTATTATCTTCTGAAATATAAGGGTTGGCGGGGCGATGCAGTACGAAACCTGGCTACCACCCATATGTTGGACAAGGTGGCTGAAAGCTTTGGCCAGAAGTGTTATGAAGTGCCTGTAGGCTTTAAGTATATTTCTGCAAAGATGCAGGAGACAGATGCCATTATTGGCGGTGAGTCTTCCGGTGGCCTGACTGTAAAAGGTCATATCCATGGAAAAGACGGTATCTATGCAGCAAGCCTTCTGGTAGAAATGATCGCAGTGACCGGTAAGAGCCTTTCTGAGATCGTAAAGGATATTGAGGACCAGTACGGTGAGACTCATATGGAAGAGCGCAGCTACCGTTTTACAGCAGAGGAAAAGGCACGTATACAGAAAGTGCTGTTAGAAGAGCAGAAACTGCCGGAACTGCCATTTGAGGTATCCCGTGTTTCTTATCAGGACGGCTGCAAGGTCTACTTTAAAAATGGTGGCTGGGTAAGCGCCAGATTTTCCGGTACAGAGCCGTTACTTCGTATCTTCTGTGAAATGGAAAAAGAGGAAGATGCAGTCCGGGCCTGCGTAGTGTTTGAGAGGTTTTTGGGGCTGTAAAAGTGTGGAAATGGAACTGTTTTTCTGGTATACTGATGGAACGAACAAACCGTCCGCATTAGCGGACAGTAGAGCGCGTCAGCGCGTGTTTGCGAGTCTAAAAAATACAAGGGGCACCGCAGCATGTATACAGGAAAAGCAGACAGAAATGCAGTATATAAAACACATAAATTTTTCAACAGGGAATGCAAAAAAGGGCGTTCCCTGTTCTTTTTATCGGTCATATCTGCAGCTGCAATATTGGCTGGAACAGTTCTTACAGGCTGCCGCCGGGCTGACGATCTGGTGCAGGAACAGGCAGAACCGGAGAACTATGCCCTGACCGTATTTACTGCCCAGGAAAGGAAAGAATGGGAGCCGGTGATCAAGGAATTTGAGGAGCGTACCGGCTGGAATGTAAGGGTAGAAACAGGCTCTGCAAAGGAGATGCTTTCCCAGCTGGAAAAAGAAGAGGCAGACTGGGATGTGGCCTTTGGGGTCAGTGCGGACGCCTTAGAGGAAGGCAAAGAGTACTGGCAGACAGGCAAAGATGCCTGGACAGGGTATTCAGCGGTATCCTTTGTGATTTTATATAATACCAATGTAGTGACCTACAGAGAGCTGCCAACAGGCTGGGACAGCTTGTTAGAACCACGGTGGAAAGGCCGCGTGGCAGTGCCGGACCCGCTTAAATCAGATATGGCTGCTTCTGTTCTCACAGAGGCGGCAAAAAACAGTGAAAAAGAAGAATTTCTGGACCTTTTAGCGGAAAATATGCAGTATCAGATGCCGGAGACCTTTAAAGAGGTGGAACAGGGCATTTCTGACGGCCGCTATTCTATTGGCGTTACCTCAGAAGAGGCAGCGAAAGCGATGTTGGCTGCAGGTCAGGACGTAGATTACATTGATCCGGAAGAAGGAGAATGTTTCTTTGAAGACGGAACTGCGATCCGGAAAAGAACCCCAAATCTGGATGCTTCTGAAGCATTTGTAACCTACACTACCTGTGATGATACAAAATGGCTTTTACGGACCCAGCTTTTACGCCAACCGGCAGAAGATGTGGCTGCAGAGAATGACCGGTCAGATGAAGATCTGAAACAGAGATATTCCAGACAGCAGGAAGTTTTAAATATCTGGAAGCTTATTATGGAAGAAAAGTCTGGTTCAGCCCATGAACAGGAACAGTAATAAAGAAGGCAGGGAAAAAGATGAAGATATTAAATAAGCTTTCATTTCATAAAAAGATCTTTCTTGCCTGTCTGCTGACGGCACTGGTGCCTTTATTGTGCTCCAGTGTGGTTATGATCCGGCTGTTTACGGCAGCACTTGACCGGCAGAATTTAGATGAGGGGCGGACTCAGATCACAAAGGCAGAGGCGCGACTGGAAGCAGTTTTTGAAAAATGCGAGGAAGCCTGCAAGACCATTGCCACGGATAAAAAGACAGCCCGGATTATGATCGAAAAAAGTGAAGCAGATCACCAGAGGGAGATGTACTTATCTTTATATCAGGCCACCCAGGAAACCTCAGGATATGCCCGGTTTTCTATTTATGATTCAGGAGGCCGTCTGTGCTATACGACGGATACAGAGGGGAAGGAAAAAGACCTGCCTGTATTCTGGGGGCTTTTAAGAAAGGCTTCCAGAACGGATGATATTGTATATTACAGGACTGATCCGGATCTTTCTATTACGGACGGGGACATTCTGCTTCAGGGTGCAAGACCGCTGTATACAGAAGGCGGTGCAAAAACTGGCTATATTGTTTTTGATTTTACAAGGGAAAACCTGGATGATCTTTTAGGGGCAGAGGTGTCATCTGGGGATGTGCTGCTGCTTTTAGATACCCATAAACGGACGGTGTACTGCTCTGGACAGGACAAGAGCCAGGTTCAGACAGGTGACATGATCGAAAAGATACTGGAAAACAGGAAAATGTCCGATGCAGGCCATGACAGGGAACAGTATCTGGTAAGCCATGGAGGAAAAACTGGCTTTTATTTTCTCTTATGCCGCCAGGCGCCTATGAGCCAGCCAGCTGTGCAGACTATGTGGACCGTCAGCCTATGCCTGTCAGCGTTGGGATTATTCCTCTGCCTGGCTGTATCAGGCGTACTTACAGGCAGTATTGCCCGCCCGGTACAGACATTAGATGAAGCTATGGAAAAAGTGAAAAAGGGTGATCTTTCTATCCGTATCCATACCCAGTCCAATGATGAAATGGGACGTCTTACCCGCAGCTTTAACCAGATGACAGAAGATCTGGGCCGGTATCTGGAAGATAAGGTGCAGAGGCAGAAGGACCTGAATGAAACAACATTAAAATTATACCAGACCCAGTTAAATCCCCATTTTCTCTATAACACGCTGGACACCATCAAATGGGAAGCAAGGATCCGCCAGGTGCCACGGATCGCAGTGCTGGCGGAAAATCTGGCGATCATATTGCGAAAAAGCATTTCCAGTAAGCCATTTATCCCTTTAAGAGAGGAACTGGAGACCATTGACAGCTATGTAGAAGTGCAGAAGATCCGCTTTACAGGCCGGTTCTTGTGTGAAAAGGAGATACCGGACCAGTTAGAGGAGTGCCTGGTGCCGAAAATGATCTTACAGCCGTTGGTTGAAAATGCTATTATTCATGGGCTGGAAGGCTGTGAAAATGGATATATCTGTATTTATGCAGGCCGTGAAGGAGATGTTTTAAATATTTCCATTACCGATGACGGCCGTGGCATGAGCCCGGAGATATTGGCCTGGATCAACAGTCCGGAACCGGAGAAGCGGGAAGGACATCTGGGGCTTTATAATATTATGAGGATATTAAAATTATATTATGGAAATGAATATGGCCTGAAGGCAGAAGTGACAGAAGATGGAACAACTGTCACTTTGAGACTGCCGGATGTTCGCTCGGGATCTTTTGGTGCCGAAAGACCCTGAGAGGACATCTTAGAAAGGAGGGGGACGATGTATAAAGTAGTAGTGGTAGAAGATGAAGAGATTGCCAGAAAAGGCATTATATTTACCATTAACTGGGATGCATTAAACTGTATGATCGCCGGGGAAGCTGCCAATGGGGAAGAAGGGGCAGAGGTGATCCGCCGCCTTTCACCGGATATTATCGTTACAGACCTGAAAATGCCCCGTATGGACGGCGTGGAAATGATCGCAAAGCTGCGGGAACAGGGAAACAGGGCGAAATTTATTATCCTGACGGCTTATGGGGATTTTAAATATGCCCAGAGTGCGGTGAAGCTGGGAGTCAGCGATTATCTGTTAAAGCCATTAAAGGACGGTGATCTGGAGCAGGCAGTGACCCGGATCATCGACCAGTTAGAAGAAGGAGACCGGCTCCGGCAGAAAGAAGAGGAAGAAACGCCTATTTTCCGGTTTAATGCAGACAGAAAAGCAAAAAATAAGTATGTAGAGCAGGCGATCAAACAGATCCGTGAACATTATAAAGAAGATATCAATATCAGTACAGTGGCAGAGCAGCTGCAGATCAGCGAAGGCTATTTAAGCCGTGTGTTCAAAAAAGAGACAGATTATACATTTACCACCTATCTTTCTTATTACCGCATGAAAGTGGCAATGGAACTGTTAAAAGAGGGAAATTTAAAGGTATATGAAGTAGCAGATGCTGCGGGCTATTCAGATACAGCCTATTTCAGCGCCCAGTTTAAGAAAATAGTGGGGATCGCGCCTTCTGAGTATCAGGATCGGGTAAGAGGGCACTAGGCGGCTGGTCATGGAGCCTGTGAATGGTAATTGCACTGGAGATTTTTGCACCTGGAAAAAGTGTGTACAGGAAAAAGTAATTATGTTATCATAGTGATAAGATCGTGAGAGCACAAAGTGCAGAGCATCCGGTAACAAACAAGGTACTGGGGGAGGTGGCCACATGCTTGAATTTAAAGACATCTTAGGACATGAACAGATCAAAGAACATTTTCAGAATGCGGCAGCAACGGGGAAAGTTTCCCACGCTTATATTCTAAGCGGCGAAGAAGGAATGGGAAAAAAGACCCTTGCAAATGCCTTTGCCATGACTCTTCTCTGTGAAGAAGGAGGCAGAGAGCCCTGTATGCAGTGTCATGCCTGCAAGCAGGTCCTGTCAGGAAACCACCCGGATCTGATCTATGTAACACATGAAAAACCGGCCAGTATGGGTGTAGATGATATCCGTGAGCAGATCAATGATACCATTATGGTGCGTCCTTACAGTAGCCAGTATAAGATCTATATTGTAGATGAAGCGCAGAAAATGACGGTGCAGGCCCAGAATGCTCTTTTAAAGACCATAGAAGAGCCACCGGCCTATGCAGTGATCATGCTTTTGACTACAAACCAGGATGCATTTTTACAGACCATTCTTTCACGGTGTGTGCAGCTGAAACTGAAACCATTAAAAGACTCTGTTGTGAAGACTTATCTGGAAGAAAAGCTTCAGGTAAAGGACATTCAGGCAGAAATATACAGTGCATTTGCAAGAGGAAATCTGGGCAAAGCAATTCATCTGGCCCAGTCAGAGGACTTTAAGATGATGTATGAAGAGATTTTAAAGCTGTTAAAGGAAATCAAGGAAATGGATATTTCCCAGCTTTTGGATGTGATCCGCAAATTAAAAGATGACAATACGGATATTAAGGAATGTCTGGATTTTATGCAGATGTGGTACCGTGATATCCTGATGTATAAAACTACCAAAGATTTAAACCTTCTCATTTTCAAGGATGAGTTTTCCGCAGTGAAGAAGGCGGCGTCTTTAAGCAGTTATGAAGGGCTGGAACAGATCTTAGGGGCCATTGATAAGGCCAGAGTCCGTTTAGATGCCAATGTAAATATGGAACTGGTCATGGAGCTTTTACTTCTGACCATGAAAGAGAATTAATAGAATTGTATTTTAAGGGTGTTTTAGGAAAGGAAATTAAGTAAGAGAAATGTTAACAGTAATCGGAGTGCGTTTTAGGGCTGCCGGAAAGATCTACTATTTTGATCCTGCAGACCGTCAGATAAAAATTGGGGACCATGTGATCGTAGAAACTGCCAGAGGTATTGAATACGGTTACGTAGTTCTTGGAAACAGAGAAGTAGATGAGACAAAGGTAATACCGCCTCTTAAACCGGTGATCCGTATGGCAACGGATGAGGACCGTGCCATTGAGGCAAAGAACAAAGAGAAAGAAAAAGAAGCATTTAAGATCTGCCAGGAAAAGATCAAAAAGCACAACCTGGAAATGAAGCTGATCGATGCGGAATATACTTTTGACAATAATAAGGTGCTGTTTTACTTTACAGCAGACGGAAGAATTGACTTCAGAGAGCTGGTAAAGGACCTTGCAAGTGTATTTAAGACCCGTATTGAGCTGCGGCAGGTAGGTGTGAGAGACGAGACCAAGATCTTGGGTGGTATCGGCATCTGCGGAAGACCGCTGTGCTGCCATTCTTATCTGTCTGAGTTCATCCCGGTTTCTATTAAAATGGCAAAGGAGCAGAACCTGTCCTTAAATCCAACTAAGATTTCCGGCGTGTGCGGAAGACTGATGTGCTGCCTGAAAAATGAGGAAGAGACCTACGAGGTATTAAACAGCAAACTGCCGGGAATTGGTGATACAGTTACCACTGCAGACGGCCTGAGGGGAGAAGTACACAGTGTAAATGTGCTGCGCCAGACTGTAAAGGTGATCGTAGTAGTAGATAAAGACGAAAAAGAGATCCGTGAATACAAGGTAGACCAGTTAAAGTTTAAGCCCAGAAGAAAGAAGGGCAAAGGCGGCGAAAAGCAGGACGAAGCAGAGTTAAAGAAACTGGAAGCACTGGAAAAGAGGGAAGGAAAGTCAAGGTTGAATGATAAATAGTGAAATGGAACACAGCTGGAGACAGGAAGGAAATATCCTTTTAAGGGATGATGAGCGGATCGATGATCTTCAGAGAAATCATTACGGCATCATCCAGAGAAAAGGCACCTTCTGTTTTGGGATGGATGCGGTGCTGCTGTCCGGTTTTGCAGTGGTAAAGCCGGGAGAAAAGGCGCTGGATCTGGGAACAGGAACCGGTATTATCCCCATTCTTTTAGAAGCAAAAACAGAAGGAAGGCACTTTACCGGCCTTGAGATCCAGGAAGAGTCTGCGGATATGGCCAGGAGAAGTGTGAAATACAATCACCTGGAAGAAAAGGTGGAGATCGTAACAGGAGATATCAAGGAGGCCGGAAGCAGGTTTGCACTGGCTTCTTTTGATGTAGTCACCAGCAATCCACCTTATATGAATGATGCCCACGGCATTAAAAACCCGGGAGATGCCAAGGCCATTGCCCGTCATGAGGTGCTTTGCACCTTAGATGATGTGGTAAGAGAAGGCACAAGAGTGTTAAAACCAGGGGGCCGGTTTTATATGGTCCACCGCCCAAGAAGGCTGATCGAGATCTTACAGACTATGAAGCAGTATGGTTTAGAGCCTAAACGGATGAAATTTGTACATCCTTATAAGGACCGGAAAGCCAATATGGTGCTGATTGAGGCAGTAAGAGGCGGCGGAGCCCTGATGAAGGTAGAAGCGCCGGTTATTGTATTTGATGAGAACGGGGAGTATTCACAGGAGATACGGACTACTTACGGGTATTAAAAAGCGCTTGCGGAGGAAAGGTACATGACAGGAAAATTATATCTGTGTGCAACACCCATCGGTAATCTGGAAGACATTACCTACCGGGTGTTAAAAACATTAAAAGAGGCAGATCTGATCGCAGCGGAAGATACAAGACACAGTATCAAGCTGTTAAATCATTTTGACATAAAAACGCCTATGACCAGTTATCATGAGTATAATAAGGTGGAAAAGGCAAAATATCTGGTAGAAAAAATGGCAGAGGGCACCAACATTGCCCTGATCACCGACGCGGGAACACCGGGAATTTCTGATCCGGGAGAAGAACTGGTAAGACAGTGCTATGAAGCAGGTATTCCGGTCACTTCTCTTCCAGGACCTGCAGCCTGTATCACCGCCCTTACCATGTCCGGGCTTCCTACCAGAAGGTTCTGCTTTGAGGCATTTCTGCCAGCAGAAAAAAGTGATAAAAAAGAGCGCCAGCGGATCCTGGAAGAACTGAAAAAAGAGACCAGGACCATGATCGTCTATGAAGCGCCTCATCATCTGGTGGCAACTTTAGAGGACCTGTACGGGGCACTGGGAAACCGGAAGATCACCATCTGCAGAGAACTTACCAAGAAGTTTGAAAGTGCCTTCCAGACTACCTTTGAAGAAGCACTGGCCCACTACGAAACAGAAGAACCAAAGGGTGAGTGTGTCATCGTCATTGCTGGAAAGCCGGTAGAAGAGATCCGTGAAGAAGAGATCCGCGCCTGGGAAGAGATGCCTATTGAAGAGCATATGGAGCATTATCTGTCACAGGGAATGGATAAAAAAGAAGCCATGAAGGCAGTTGCAAAGGACAGAGGAATATCTAAGAGAGATGTGTATCAGCAGCTGCTGTAATAAAATGTGCGTGATGCTGAAATATTCGCTCATGTTTTGTGTAATGAATTTAGAAGTAATTAAAAAAACTGCCGTAAGACCACGGATTTCATGGTCTTGCGGCAGTTTTAATTGTTTCTATGTAATTTACTCAGCTAACTTCAAACCAGCCAGCTTTGCCAGCGCCAGAATGGATGCCTTAGAAACTTTCTTTCCTTCATATTCAACCAGATCTTCTGTCCCCCCGGTGAAGATATCTGTGTTTGCTGCTTTTTTTAGGATGATGCAGTCATCCTGGACTGTGATCTCAAGGGCGTCTTTTACGTCCAGGTTCAGGCTTCTTCTCAGCTCGATAGGAAGAGTGATCCGTCCAAGCTCGTCCAGTTTTCTTATAACCCCTGTTGTTTTCATAATGAAATACCTCCTGTTTTGTTGTACTTTGCGAACCCCATACCGCTGCGATCCCTAACTTAAGGGACATCATGCATTGTTTACAATGTATAGTTAAAAAGTAGCAAATTTTGGAAATTAAGTCAATGATAAAGGGGGGATTATAAAAGAATACAGGAAAATACTGAACAGAAACGAAAAAACAGTTGATTAGATATTAAAAAAATATTTCTTGACAAAAGTTATCTATTCCTGTAGTATTACTTTGAAGTTCAAAGTATTTCTGCGGAAAGGTAAGAAAAATGACTACAAAAATTATAGGAACTGGTTCCTATGTACCGGCTCAGATCGTAACAAATGATGACCTGTCAAAGATCGTCGAAACCAATGACCAGTGGATCCGCAGCCGCACGGGGATCGGAGAGAGAAGGATCGCAACAGACGACAGTACATCAGATATGGCGGCGAAAGCAGCTGCGAGAGCCATTGAGCAGGCGGGAATTGATCCGGAGGAGATCGACCTGATCATCCTGGCTACTTCATCACCGGATTACTGCTTCCCAAATGGAGCCTGCGAGGTACAGGCGAAAGTTGGCGCAGTGAATGCAGCCTGCTTTGATATCAGTTCTGCATGTACTGGTTTCGTGTTTGCCTTAAGCACTGCACATGCCTATATTTCTTCCGGTCTTTATAAAACAGCCCTTGTGATCGGCGCTGACCTGTTAAGCAAGTTAGTAGACTGGACAGACAGAAGCACCTGCGTTCTCTTTGGAGACGGAGCAGGAGCAGCAGTGGTAACAGCAGCTGAAAATGGTATCATCGGTCTGAACATGCATTCCAACGGAGCCAAAGGCGGGGTACTGACCTGTGGAAGCCGTTCTACGGGAAACTTCTTATTAGGAAAGAAACCGGAGCTTGGCTACATGACCATGGAAGGACAGGAAGTGTTCAAATTTGCTGTAAAGCAGGTTCCAGAGTGTATCAAAGAAGTTTTGGAAGAAACCGGAAATACAGCAGAAGATATTGACCAGTTCATCATCCACCAGGCAAATTACCGCATCATTGAGTCCATTGCAAAACGCCTGAAAGTGGATCTGGAGAAATTCCCGGTGAACATGGAACACTATGGAAATACATCCGGCGCGTCCGTACCTATTTTACTGGACGAGTTAAACAGAGCCGGAAAGCTTAAAAACGGAGACAAGCTGGTGTTAGCCGGATTTGGCGCAGGTCTTACCTGGGGAGCTGTTTTACTGGAGTGGTAAACAGACAGTAATAAATAACGTAATATACACGCAGTGGCTTTGCCGCAGCGGATAAGTTAAATAAAAATATAAATTTTAATCAGAAAAAGGAGAACAATATCATGTTAGAGAAGATGAAAGAACTTATTGCAGATCAGTTAAGCGTAGATGCAGACAGCATCACAGAGGCTTCCTCTTTTAAGGACGATTTAGGAGCAGACTCCCTGGATCTGTTCGAGCTGGTTATGGCTTTAGAGGATGAGTATTCCGTAGAGATCCCTGCAGAGGACTTAGAGAACCTGGCAACTGTAGGCGATGTTATGAACTACTTAAAGAACAAAGGCGTTGAGGCTTAATTATAAGTAGACATGCTGCCAGGCGGCGGCAATGAAAGTCAGCTGCTCCGCGAAAAAGCGGAGTGTACATCAATAGCAACAGGGGGACGGCGTGCTTACTATGGAAGCACGCTGTTTCTACAAGGCTACGGGAAAATCCCGGAATTTTGGAGGAAAGAATGAATACAAGAATTACAGAAATGTTAGGAATCGAATATCCCATCATTCAGGGAGGAATGGCATGGGTGGCAGAGCACAACCTGGCTGCAGCCGTATCTGAGGCAGGCGGTCTGGGACTGATCGGCGGCGCAAACGCTCCTGGCGAAGTAGTCAGAGAAGAGATCAGAAAGGCAAGAGAGCTGACAAAGAAGCCTTTTGGTGTCAATGTTATGCTGTTAAGCCCACATGCAGATGACGTAGCAAAAGTAGTTGTAGAAGAAGGCATCAAGGTAGTTACCACAGGTGCCGGAAACCCTGAAAAATATATGGATATGTGGAAGGCCGCAGGCGTTAAGGTCATTCCAGTTGTTGCATCTGTTGCTCTGGCACGCCGTATGGAAAAATATGGAGCTGACGCTGTTGTTGCAGAGGGAATGGAGTCCGGCGGACATATCGGCGAAGAGACTACCATGACTTTAGTACCACAGGTTGCTGACGCTGTTTCTATCCCGGTGATCGCAGCAGGCGGTATTGGTGACGGAAGAGGCATTGCAGCTGCATTTATGTTAGGTGCAGAGGCAGTACAGATCGGTACCCGCTTCGTTGTTTCCAAAGAGTCTATTGTACATGAAAATTACAAGGAGCGTATCATCAAGGCAAAAGATATCGACTCCACTGTTACAGGAAGAACCCATGGACATCCGGTACGCTGCCTGAGAAACCAGATGACCAGAGAATACATCAAATTAGAGCAGGAAGGAAAGTCCTTTGAGGAACTGGAATACCTGACTTTAGGAACTTTACGCAAGGCAGTTCAGGAAGGCGATGTAAAGAACGGAACCGTTATGGCTGGTCAGATCGCAGGTCTTATTTCCAAAGAGCAGACCTGTAAGGAAATGATCGAAGAGATGATGGATCAAACAGAGAAACTTTTAGGTCGTTGTTAGGTACTTTTTGAACCGCTTTTAAACAGGGAGTAATGAACATGAGTAAGATCGCATTTATCTTCCCAGGTCAGGGCGCACAGACCTGCGGTATGGGAAAAGATTTTTATGAGCAGACAGAAACAGGCCGCAAGGTATTTGACAAAGCCACAGAGCTTTTAGGCTTCTCTGTTCCGGAGCTTTGCTTTGAGCCGAATGACAGACTGGATATTACAGAATATACACAGGCAGCTATGGTCACCACCAGCATTGCCATGATGAAGGTTTTAGAAGAAAATGGCGTAAAACCAGACGTAGCAGCTGGTTTAAGCCTTGGCGAGTACTGTGCACTGGCAGCAGCAAGGGTTATGAGCGAAGAAGATGCCATTACAACGGTACGTCAGAGAGGCATCTTCATGCAGGAAGAAGTTCCTGCCGGAGAAGGCGCTATGGCAGCCATCCTGGCATTAGATGCAGCAGTGATTGAAGAAGTAACTGCTGATATAGACGGTGTATGGATCGCCAATTACAACTGTCCGGGACAGATCGTTATTTCCGGTAAGAAAGCAGCAGTAGAAGAAGCCTGTGAGAAGTTAAAGGCAGCAGGTGCAAAACGTGCCATTATGTTAAATGTAAGCGGCCCATTCCATTCAGGAATGTTAGTTGGCGCAGGCGAGAAGCTGGGAAAGGTTCTTGAAAACGTAGAGATCCACAAGCCGGTTATCCCATATGCAGCTAATGTGACTGCCCAGTATGTAACAGAGGCAGAACCTGTAAAAGATCTTTTAGTAAAGCAGGTTTCTTCTTCTGTAAAATGGCAGCAGTGTGTGGAAACCATGCTGGCAGACGGTGTGGATACTTTCATTGAGATCGGACCAGGAAAGACACTGGCTGGCTTTATGAGAAAGATCGACCGCAGCGTAAAAACATTAAACGTTGAGAAGTTAGAGGATATAGAAAAGGTAGTAGAAGCTTTAAAAGAGGCGTAGAAGGAGAATAAACATGCTGGAAGGAAAGATTGCACTGGTTACTGGCGCAAGCCGCGGAATTGGACGCCAGATCGCTAAAACATTAGCGGCAAAAGGCGCATTTGTGATCGTAAATTATAATGGTTCTGCTGCAAAGGCAGAGGAAGTAGTAAAAGAAATCCAGGCAGCCGGAGGAAACGGACAGGCAGTTCAGTGCAATGTTTCCGACTTTGAAAGCTGCAAGGAAATGTTAGATGCAGTAGTGAAAGAGCATGGACGTCTGGATATCCTGGTAAATAACGCAGGTATCACAAGAGACAACCTGTTAATGAAAATGTCTGAGGAAGACTTTGACGCAGTGATCCAGACCAACTTAAAGGGCGTGTTCAACTGCACCCGTCACATTGCAAGACAGATGTTAAAGCAGAAGAGCGGCCGCATCATCAACATTTCTTCTGTATCCGGTGTATTAGGAAATGCAGGACAGGCAAATTACTGTGCAGCTAAGGCCGGCGTCATCGGACTGACCAAGAGTGCAGCAAAAGAGCTGGCAAGCCGCGGTATTACTGTAAATGCAGTTGCACCAGGATTTATTAAGACAGAAATGACCGATGTATTAAAGGATGATATCAAGAAAGCAATCATGGAAAATATTCCTATGAAGGCTTTTGGTGAGACGGAAGATATTGCAAATGCAGTTGCATTTTTAGCATCTGAGGAAGCACGCTATATTACCGGTCAGGTAATATCTGTTGATGGAGGCATGGCTATGTAGTAAAACAGCTTTCGCTGTTTCGTTACACCGCCAATCAGGCAAAAATAGAACAGGAGTCAAATATATGAATACAAGAGTAGTAGTAACAGGTATGGGCGCTATTACCCCAATTGGAAATAGTGTAGAGGCTTTTTGGACTGCAGTCAAGTCAAATACAGTAGGCATTGCACCGATCACTCATTTTGATACAGCTGATTTTAAGTGCAAACTGGCTGCAGAAGTAAAAGATTTTGATCCAAAGCAGTATATGGATCCAAAGACTGCACGCCGTATGGAGCCTTTCTGCCAGTTCGCAGTGGCAGCAGCAAAGGAAGCTCTGGAAACATCAGGCATTGACATGGAAAAAGAAGATCCTTTCCGTGTTGGCGTAAGCGTAGGATCCGGTATCGGTTCTTTACAGGCGTTAGAGCGTAATGAAAAGAGACTGTTAGAAAAAGGGCCTGGCAGAGTAGAGCCATTATTAGTACCTTTAATGATCAGCAACATGGCAGCAGGAAATGTTTCTATCCAGTTTGGTCTTAAGGGAAAATGCATCAATGTAGTAACTGCATGTGCAACTGGTACCCATTCCATCGGCGAAGCATTCCGTTCCATCCAGCATGGTGAGGCAGATGTAATGGTAGCAGGCGGTACAGAAGCAAGTATTACTCCAATTGGTGTGGCTGGCTTTACCTCCTTAACTGCATTAAACACCACCGATGATGTAAAGAAAGCATCTATCCCATTTGACCAGGACAGAAATGGTTTCGTTATGGGCGAAGGCGCCGGTATCGTTGTATTAGAGTCCTTAGAGCACGCACAGGCAAGAGGGGCTAAGATCCTGGCAGAAGTAGTTGGGTACGGTGCAACCTGTGACGCATACCACATTACTTCCCCTGCAGAAGATGGAAGCGGCGCTGCAAAGGCAATGGAATTTGCCATGAAGGATGCAGGAATTACCCCAGAGCAGCTTGATTATGTAAATGCTCATGGAACCAGCACCCATCACAATGACTTATTCGAGACAAAGGCTATTAAACTGGCTTTAGGCGATCATGCAAATAAAGTAAAGATCAACTCCACCAAGTCCATGATCGGCCACTTATTAGGCGCAGCAGGCGGTGTAGAGTTCATTACCTGTGTAAAGAGCATTGAAGACGGCTATGTACATCCAACGGTAGGTCTGGAAAATCCAGGTGAAGGCTGCGACTTAGATTACACCATGCATGAGGGCGTATCTATGGATGTAAATTATGCCATCAGCAACTCTTTAGGCTTTGGCGGACATAATGCCAGCCTGATCGTGAAGAAATTCACTGCATAAGGAAGGAGAACGTGGACATGAATATGGATGAAATCCTGACACTGGTTCAGGCTGTATCTGATTCAAAGCTGACCAGCTTTAAACTGGACCAGGGCGATATGCATATTTCCCTTAAGAAAGAGAAAGAAGAAGCAAAGATCATCACCGTTGGCGCACCTGGCGCTGTAGCAGCAGTTCCGGCTCCAAGTGCAGCACCTGTAGTCACTGCAGCTTCCGCAGGAGTAAGCACAGAAGCACCTGCAGCTGCACCGGAAGCAGCAGAAAGCCATGACATTGCTTCTGATAAAGTGATCACCTCCCCATTAGTAGGAACCTTCTACAGTTCTTCTTCCCCGGATGCAGAAAGCTTCGTAAAAGAGGGAGATACTGTGAAAAAGGGACAGGTACTTGGCATTATTGAAGCTATGAAGCTGATGAACGAGATCGAAAGCGAATATGACGGCGTTATTGAAGCGATCCTTGTAAATAATGAGGAAGTAGTAGAGTACGGACAGCCATTATTCCGTATTAAATAAGATGTCCTCCTGGAACCTTTCCAAATAAAAAAGGTTCCGGGAGAACATTGGTTCCGAGAGAAAATAGGAGGGCAACAACCATGTTAATGGGTATTAAAGAAATCCAGGAGATCATTCCGCACAGACATCCATTTCTCCTGGTAGACTGTATTGAAGAATTAGAGCCGGGCGTAAAGGCAGTTGGCTACAAATCTGTTACTTATGATGAGCCATATTTCAGAGGCCATTTCCCGCAGGAACCGGTTATGCCGGGCGTTCTGATCGTGGAAGCACTGGCTCAGACCGGCGCTGTAGCGATTCTTTCCCAGGAGAATTTCAAGGGAAAGACTGCATATTTTGGCGGCTTAAATAACGTAAAATTCAAGCACAAAGTAGTTCCGGGAGACCGTTTAAGACTGGAATGTGAGATCATCAAGCAGAAGGGACCGGTTGGCGTAGGAAAAGCAACTGCTACGGTAGACGGCAAGATCGCAGTTGTTGGCGAACTGACCTTTATGATCGGATAGATAATACTGGTCCATAGGAGATTTGAAATGTTTAATAAGATATTGATCGCAAACAGAGGTGAGATCGCAGTCCGCATCATCAGAGCCTGCCGTGAAATGGGCATCCGCACCGTTGCGGTTTACTCTGAGGCTGATAAGGATTGTCTGCACACTCTTCTGGCAGATGAAGCCATCTGTATCGGCCCGGCTCCTTCCAGCCAGAGCTATCTGAATATGGAGCGTATTCTCTCCGCAACTGTTGCAATGAAGGCAGATGCCATTCATCCGGGATTTGGATTTTTATCAGAAAATGCCCGTTTTGCAAAACTTTGCCAGCAGTGCAACATTACCTTTATCGGACCGTCTGCTGAGATCATCAACCGCATGGGAAATAAGTCAGAAGCCAGAAATACCATGATGCAGGCCGGAGTTCCTGTTGTTCCTGGAAGCAAAGAGCCTGTATACACAGCAGAAGATGGACTTGCCATGGCAAAAGAGATCGGTTTTCCGGTCATGATCAAGGCTTCTTCCGGCGGCGGCGGAAAGGGAATGCGTATTTCCAGAAGCGAAGAGGACTTTACAGAGCATTTTAATGCAGCTCAGTTAGAGTCTGTAAAGGGATTTTCCGATGATACCATGTATATTGAAAAATATATTGAAAAACCACGTCATGTGGAATTTCAGATCATGGGTGACAAGTTTGGTCATGTTGTTCACTTGGGAGAACGTGACTGCTCCATCCAGCGCCGTCATCAGAAGGTAATGGAAGAGTCCCCTTGTGAGGTCATTTCCCCTGAACTTCGTAAAAAAATGGGTGAAGTTGCAGTAAAGGCAGCCAAAGCCGTGAATTACGAAAATGCAGGAACCATTGAGTTTTTGTTGGATAAAGACAAAAATTTCTATTTTATGGAAATGAACACCCGTATCCAGGTAGAGCATCCTGTAACAGAGATGGTTTCCGGCATCGATCTGATCAAAGAGCAGATCCGTGTTGCCGCAGGAGAGCCATTAAGTGTGTCACAGGAAGACATCCAGATCAAGGGACATGCCATTGAATGTCGTATTAATGCGGAAAACCCGAAAAAGCACTTTATGCCATGTCCGGGCCGCATTACCAACGTGCATATTCCTGGTGGAAATGGTGTCCGCGTGGATACACACATTTACAATGATTATAAAGTACCTGCTAACTATGACTCCATGCTTATGAAACTGATCGTTTACGATAAAGACAGGGCATCTGCCATTGCAAAAATGCGCAGTGCTTTAGGCGAGGTCATCATAGAAGGCATTGAAACAAATATTGATTTTCAGTATGAGATCCTGGAAAATGAGGCTTTTCAGAAGGGTGATACAGACACCGGATTTATTGAAAAGTATTTCCCGGACTACATAAAATGATTTTAATCTGGAAAATCCTCCGCGACCAGGTCCCGGACGGATATTTATGATCCTGAATAAGGATAATGCAGAAAGGAAGTTGTCGTATGCTGCGCAACATGTTCAGAAAAACGTATACAAAAATAGATACCAAATACAGACCGGTAAGCCATGAAGGAGAAGAACCATCCATCCCGGAAGGCTTATGGCGCAAATGTAATAAATGCGGGCAGCCGATCTATGTGGAAGACGTAAAGAACAATTACTATGTATGCCCCAAATGCGGCGGCTACTTCCGTGTTCATGCTTACCGCAGGATCGAAATGCTTACCGATGTAGGAACTTTTGAGGAATGGAATAAAGAAATGCCATTTTCCAATCCTCTGGATTTTCCAAATTACGAAAAAAAGGTAGAAGCAGCCAGAGAAAAAACAAATCTGAATGAAGCCATTGTTATTGGAAAGGCAAAGATCGACGGAAATCCTGCTGTTGTAGGTGTCTGTGACGCCCGCTTTATCATGAGCAGTATGGGCCATGTAGTTGGGGAGAAGATCACTGAGGCAGTAGAACGTGCTACCAAAGAAAAACTTCCGGTGATCCTGTTTGCCTGCTCCGGCGGTGCCAGAATGCAGGAAGGCATTGTTTCCTTGATGCAGATGGCAAAGACTTCCGCAGCCTTAAAGCGTCACCATGAAGCAGGACAGCTGTTTATCAGCGTTCTTACAGATCCAACAACCGGCGGAGTAACTGCAAGTTTTGCAATGTTAGGCGATATCATCATTGCGGAACCAGGGGCATTGATCGGCTTTGCAGGCCCAAGAGTCATTGAACAGACCATTGGACAGAAGCTGCCGGAAGGCTTCCAGAGAGCGGAATTCCTGTTAGACCATGGCTTTGTAGACATGATCCTTCCACGTCAGGACCAGAAGCATGTGATCGGACGGATCCTTTACATGCATAGAAAACATGATATGGATGTGGAAGAGAACGGGGTTAAGACAGATATACCTGTAAATACCCTGGCAGCTCCACAGTCTCAGGAAAACACAGAAAAGAGTGCTTGGGATACAGTCCTTCTTTCCAGAAAGGCAGACAGACCCACCGCTCTTGACTATATCAACGCTGTTTTTGATGAATTTATGGAATTCCATGGAGACCGCTGCTTTAAAGATGACGGAGCCATTATTGGCGGTATTGCCATGTTCCACGGCATGCCGGTGACTGTCATCGGACAGCAGAAGGGAAAGAACACCAAAGACAATATCCGTCGCAACTTCGGTATGCCGTCTCCAGACGGCTACCGCAAGGCGCTGCGCTTAATGAAGCAGGCAGAAACCTTCGGACGCCCCATTATCTGCTTTGTAGACACACCGGGAGCTTTCTGCGGCCTGGAAGCAGAGGAAAGAGGTCAGGGAGAAGCCATTGCAAGAAATCTGTTTGAAATGTCGGATTTAAAAGTACCGGTGCTTTCTATCGTCATCGGCGAAGGCGGAAGCGGCGGTGCGCTGGCTATGGCAGTAGCAAACGAAGTATGGATGATGGAAAATGCCATTTATTCCATTTTATCACCGGAAGGCTTTGCGTCTATCCTTTATAAGGACAGTAAAAAGGCGCCGGAAGCAGCCAGAGTCATGAAAGTGACCGCTGCTGATTTAAAGGAACTGGGACTGATCGAGCGGATCATACCGGAGGAAGAACCGGCAAATACAGATACACTGTACCGCATCGCAGGCTATATGGACCGGTCTATGATCGGATTTATGAAAAAGTATCAGGATATGTCAGGGGAAGAGCTGGCAGAGCACAGATACGAAAGATTTAGGAGAATGTAATGAGTGGGATCAAAGCTTTAAAAATAGGAGATCTGGTACTGCAAAGACCAGTGATCCAGGGCGGTATGGGCGTAGGCATCAGCCTTCATAAACTGGCGGGAGCTGTAGCAGCTTCCGGCGGCATGGGACTGATTTCCACAGCACAGATCGGTTTTAGGGAACCTGATTTTAAGACCAACTTTGTAGAGGCAAATCTGCGCGCTATCAGGCGGGAGATGCAGAAAGCCAGAGAGATTGCGCCAAAAGGAGCTATCGGTTTTAATATTATGGTAGCCACCAAGCACTATGACCTGTGGGTCAAGGAAGCCATTAAATCCGGCGCAGATGCCATTGTATCCGGCGCAGGTCTTCCGGTACGTCTTCCGGAATATGCACAGGCTGCTTACGAAGAGATGAAAGCCGGTATTGCAGATGCAAAAGAAAACTGCGAAGAATTTTGCAAGCAGGCAGTAAAAAAAGTAAAGCTTGCCCCCATCGTATCTTCCGCAAAGTCTGCACAGGTTATCTGCAGACTTTGGGACAGAAAATACAAGCAGGTTCCTGATTTTGTAGTAGTAGAAGGACCTTTAGCCGGTGGTCATCTGGGCTTTTCCAGAGAAGAACTGGCTGAGTACGGCGCAGACACCAAAGATGTGCCAAATACCTATAACCAGGAAGCCTACGATAAAGAAGTCCGCTCCATTATGGAAGTGGTAAAGACTTACGAAGAAAAATACCAGAAACATATCCCGGTAGTAACTGCCGGGGGAATTTATACCCATGAAGATGTAAAACACCAGTTTGAACTGGGGGCAGAAGGCGTACAGGTGGCAACTCGTTTTGTCACGACAGAAGAATGTGACGCTCCGGATGCTTACAAACAGGCTTACATCAACGCAAAAAAAGAAGATATCGTTATCACCCAGAGCCCGGTAGGAATGCCAGGACGTGCCATCTTAAATCCGTTTTTACAGCAGATCAAAGACGGCGTCCGTCCGGCCATCAAAACCTGCTTCCAGTGTCTGGAACACTGCGATATCAAAACCATTCCTTACTGCATCACAAAGGCATTGGTAAATGCAGCAGAAGGAGACGAAGACAACGCCCTTCTCTTCTGCGGCAGCAACGCTTACAGAGCCGAAAAGATTGAAAAAGTAGATGATGTGATGAAAGAACTGGTGGGAGAATTGTAACGCATGAACCGCCTGCGTAAGCAGACAGATAAGCATGTTGGTACGAGTTCGCGAGTCCCCCCAAAAATACCGGTCATACCCATAAAAAGGTATGGCCGTTTTTTCTTACAAACCCTTACAAAATCCTTACTTGCCTTGACCTTGGAGTAACTTCAAGGTGTATGCTTTCTGCATAAAACAAAAGGACATGTTCCATGAGGGGGACGTTGTCATATATAAAAACGCAGGAGGCATTTAATTATGAAGAAACGTTTTGCTATTACAGTACTTGCGCTGGCTCTGACGGCAGGAAGCGCTATGACATCTTTTGCAGCAGGTTTTACAGGTACAGGAAAAGGCGTAAAGTATCAGTGGGGTGATGGAGCTTACTGCACCAATAACTGGGTACAGTATAAAAATCACTGGTTTTATTTTGGCGATGACCAGTTAATGAGAACCGGTTGGATCCAGAAGGACGGCACCTGGTATTATGCGGCTGATACCGGAGAACTTCAGGGTGGTATTATGAAGATCAACGGAAATGTTTATTATTTTGATACCAGTACCTGCAAAATGGTAACGGGCAACTACAGCTATAATGGCGGAACTCATGAATTTACAGAAAACGGTACCACAGATGGCGGACCATATGTTTACAATGAATGGAACAGCAACGGTATCATCAAACGGGGAACCAAATTTGGAGTAAGATAAATATCCAGATAAAACTTTACAGTTTCCTTTCGATTTTCTGCGTCCCATTGACCAGCTCGCAAAATCCGGATAAGATAACATTCATAAACACATTCGGAAGAAATGTTGATCGTGAGAAAATGGGAAAACAGGAGACTGGAAAGGCATGGCAGAAAACAGAACGGAAATAAAACAGCGAGAGTATCTCATAGGCGATATGTCCGAAATTGTGGGCGTAAGCCGGGATACTCTCCGTTTTTATGAAAAAAAAGGGATCATAAAGGCGAGAAAAAAGGAAAACGGATACCGTTATTATCTGGAAGAAGACCTGTTCAGACTGATGGTTATCCTATATAAGAGAAAAATGAATGACAGCCTGGAAGAAATCGAAGGATACATAAAAGGCGAGAATTCTGTAGAATATATGAAAAAACATCTGCAGACCCGTATAAAACAGGAAGAGATGAAGATCCACTATCATCAGCAGGCCATTGCCCGTATGCGGCTTGCCACAAAAGATATTCAAATGGCAGAGCAATACGGTGGAAAATGTACCTGGAAAAATTTTCCGGTAGCCTATCAGTTAGGAGTTTGCGACAGTCTCCACGCAAGTCTGCAAAAATGGTTTTCCCTGTCATCTGAAACAGGCGGGTTGGACATGACTTATTTCTATACCGAATTTTCCATAAAAGAAGGGCAGATGCAGGAGCAGGGCACCAAGCTGTTTCTGTATCAGGAAGTAGGTCCCTTTATCAGCAGTGACTTCCATCTGGAACAATATCCGCAGACTGCACCCGTTCCCTGTATTTATACGATCCTGGAGTCTGAAAATATTTATCCCGATGAAGAAACAGCCTGCCAGATGGTCCGCTGGGGAAAGGAACAGGGAGCAGAGCCAACAGGAGTTCTGTATTCCAATAATATGACTTCGTTTTTAGGAGAAGACAGCAACATTTATTTCCTGGAACTGTATATGCCGGTAAAATAAAAACAGTAAAACGGCAAAACAAGAAAAAGCAGGAAAAAACAAGGAAAAGCCCAAAAGGAAACCGCAAAATCTGCCAAAATATGGATAAAAAATCCACAAAATTTCCGGTTTCCACATAAAAATCCATATTTCCCCACAGTTTCCCCATGCTTTACACACACTATAAACAGAGTTATCCCCAAAGTTATCCACATTATCCACCGACAAACACAAGATATGTGGTAAAAAGAAGAGGAAATACAAGATTTAGATTGTGGATAACTTTTTCCACCATAAGAATGTGTATTTCTCTGTGTGAAAGAGCATAAAATGTGTATAAATGGGCGTATAGGCAATACAGGAAAAAGGAATATGTTAAATTATATCTGGAGCGGAATGCTTTTTCTGGGGATCATATGGGGCGCGTTTCACGGAAGGCTGGCTCAGGTAACAGAAGGAGCCTTAAACGCAGCAGGGGAAGCCGTGACCTTGAGTATCACCATGCTGGGGATCGTAGTTTTCTGGAACGGGATCTTAGAGATCGGAAGCAGAGCCGGGCTGGTAGAACAGCTTTCAGAGAAAATGAGACCGGCTTTGAAATTCCTCTTTCCGGATCTGCCGTCAGACTGTGAAGCCGCCAGACAGATCTGTGTAAATTTCATTGCAAATATCCTGGGACTTGGCTGGGCGGCGACACCTGCAGGCTTAAAAGCCATGAAAGAACTGGAAAAGGTAGAAGAAGAGCGCAGAAAAGAGAAAGTGGCGAAAAGGACAATTCACGCAGTCTCGAAAGGCACTGCCAGTAATGAAATGTGTACCTTTCTGATCATGAATATTTCATCCCTTCAGCTGATCCCGGTGAATATCATTGCATACAGAAGCCAGTATCACAGTACATCCCCGGCAGCCGTCACCGGTCCCTGTTTTGCAGCAACAATGGTAAGTACACTGGCAGCGGTCATTTTCTGTAAGATCATGGATCATCTCCGTAACCCCACATAGATCTTCCCCAAAATGCTCACCTCATTTCGGGTATATCCTAATAAAAAAGGAGACACCATGATCAGTGTCTCCTTCGGTCTAACTGCCGGTTCTTGGCATAATAAGCACGTTTATCTTCATACATTCTGGCATCTGCCTCAGACAGCGATTTTTCTACTTTTCCGGTGCAGTCATCCACCCAGACAGAACCAAGTGCCAGGTGAACCGAACTTTTAGCCATGTCAACTAACATAGAACGGATCATAGACTGAAAAAGATTTTCTGTAATACCCGGTATCAGTACCAGAAATTCATCACCGCCAATACGGTAAACACATTTATCCGGAAAATGAGCCTTTAAATTTTCACAGGCATAGATCAACGCCTCATCACCCGCCTGGTGTCCAAAATCATCGTTGATCTGCTTTAAGCCCATTACATCACTGTAAATAATGCCAAGACTTCCACCGTTTGCAAGAGAAGCCAGCTTTTCGTTCATGGCATGACGGTTTTTCGCACCGGTAAGCTGGTCATGGTAGCTTAATGTTTCCAGTTTCCCAACCAGGTCTCTGCGCCGCAGCATGGAATTGATAAAATGTCCAAGGAGCTGGAGCATAAAAGCAATATGATCCATACGGTCAAGTGGCGGATTGTCAATACCATAGAAACCGATTACTTCCCGGTCACGGCAAATAGGGCTGACAATAAGGCGCGCAATGTTTTGCGGTATCAGTGTTTCATATACAGTGGGGTCATAAGATACGATCTCATTCACATTCCGGATGATAATACTTTCACCTTTCTGGAAGGTAGGAATCCAGGTACCCATGGTTTCCGGCGGGATATTGCGTAAAATATTTTTCTGAGGGGAAACCTTAGAAGCACACCATTCATAAGTATTGTCAAAATTGCCATGTTTATTTTTCTCAAAAATATAAACACGGTCACTTTGGAACATCTGCCCCAGATACTGTAATAATGTATCAATAGACTGTTCCGGTGTTTCTTCTGCCAGTGCACAGCGAAGTCCCTCATTGATCAGTGCTTCATTGTCTGTAAATTCAGAAAAAGAACGTTTAGCCAGTTCATGAATATCCAGGTCAATTGCCATTTCAATACGGACTCTGCGTCCATCGTCAATTACCATGGTGTCTTTCAGCAGATAAGAACGGCGCACCAGCGGGTTAAAACGGGACCATTCATAAAACACACCGGGTTTTAAGCGGTTGTTGGTGCACATGGCACAGGGGGAAGAACATTGCTGCAGGATCTCATAGCAGTTTTTTCCTTTATAATCAGACTCATCCTTAAACTGAAACAGATCTCTGGCCGCTTTATTCAAATAGAGCAGTTCGTATGTATCCACATCAGAGGCATAAACAGCCTCATTCATATTTTCGAAAAATTCCCAAACTTTAGACATAAAAAATCTCCCGTGTTGCATAACTGTATTTATTATAGCTGACTGTTTAGAAGAATGGTAGGAGAATTTTTAGACTTTCTTCGACAAAAGTTAATATTTTTATAATGGGATAATGTTATAATCAAAGAATGAGAGTAAAACTTAAAAATGCAAAGCAGAGAAAGGAAGAAAATAATAAATGAGAAAGAACGGGAATAAGATCTGGCATATAAAATATAAGAGATCTTTAAAATTAGCGGCAGCTATGCTTGCAGTTTCGCTGGCTTTTCCTATGGCAGCCCAGGCAAAAGCATGGGACTTTGAAAATGGCAGTTATGTAGATGCTTCCGGCACTCCCATTGAAGGGGCAGTGGCAAAAGGTATCACCGTGACAAAATATCAGAACCGTGCAAACCGGGAAAATGGCATTGACTGGGGAAAAGTAGCTGCAGATGGCGTCGGTTTTGCCATGATCCGTATTGGTTATTATAAGGATAAAGATCCGTATTTTGACCGGAATATAACGGAAGCAGCAGCTCATGGTATAAAAACAGGTGTTTTCTTCTATACACAGGCGTTGGATGCACAGACGGCAGCAGACGAAGCAGAATATGTGCTCCAGGTTATCAAGGATTTTCCGGTGTCATATCCGGTTGCCTATGATGTGGAGTCCAATTACCTGCTGGAACAGGGCTTAAGTACCGCCCAGATCACGGAAAATGTCAATGCCTTCTGTAAAGTGATCGCAGATGCAGGTTACTGTCCCATCGTATATGCAAATAATGACTGGCTCACTAATCACTTAAATACAGCAGAAATCCCATACGATATCTGGTACGCCCGCTATGGTACCATTAACAGCTATCCAAACCGTACCATCTGGCAGTGTACACAGGAAGGAAATGTAGACGGGATCAATGATCATGTGACCATTGAACTTTCATTTACCGATTACAGTGAAAAGATACCTGCAAACAGCTGGAAGAAGATCGGCGGAAAATGGTATTACATGAAAGATTATGTAAAACAGACCGGCTGGGTACAGGTGGGAGATACCTGGTATTATATGGATGCCAGCGGAGCTATGGTCAGCAATACAAAAAACCTATAAACCTATTGACAAGTGGGTTTATAGGTTTTATAATACCCATAAATCAAAACCCAGTAAACAGATAGGCATATGGGACCAGGATCAAAAGGTGAAGGATCTGGTATCATACAATGCATGGAAAGGAGCTTATTATGGCAGGAATCGTTAAGGGAGCAGCAGGATTAGTAGGAAACACACCACTTTTAGAACCGGTAAATCTGGAGAAAAAAGAAGGATTAAAGGCAAGGATTTTACTGAAGCTGGAATACTTTAACCCGGCAGGAAGTGTAAAAGACCGTGTAGGAAAAGCGATGATCGAAGATGCAGAAGCAAGAGGCGTTTTAAAGCCAGGTTCGGTTATCATTGAACCAACTTCCGGAAATACAGGTATCGGACTTGCATCTGTAGCAGCATCCAAGGGCTACCGTGTGATCCTGACCATGCCTGAGACCATGAGCGTAGAGCGCCGCAACATCTTAAAGGCCTATGGAGCTGAAATCGTTCTCACACCTGGTGATAAGGGAATGAGCGGAGCTATCGCAAAAGCAGATGAGCTGGCAAAAGAGATCCCGGACAGCTTTATCCCAGGCCAGTTTGTAAACCCTGTAAACCCAAAGATCCACAAAGAGACCACAGGTCCTGAAATCTGGAGAGATGCAGAGGGTCAGGTAGACTTCTTCGTAGCTGGCGTAGGTACCGGCGGTACCATTACCGGCGTTGGCACATACTTAAAAGAGCAGAACCCAAATGTAAAGGTAGTAGCAGTAGAGCCTGCAACTTCTCCTGTACTGTCTGAAGGACACGGCGGTGCCCACAAGATCCAGGGAATTGGCGCCGGCTTCGTTCCAAAAGTATTAGACACCAAGGTTTATGACGAAGTAATGCCCATCGACAACGAGCATCCGTTTGAAGCATCCAAACTTCTTGCAAAAACAGAAGGTATCTTAACCGGTATTTCTTCCGGTGCAGCATTATACGCAGCGATCCAGCTTGCAAAACGTCCTGAAAACGAAGGAAAGACCATTGTAGCTCTTCTTCCGGACAGCGGCGACAGATATTACTCCACTCCATTATTTACTGAGGCATAATCTGGATCGTATATTCGCAAAATGCATACTTCCTACTTATATCCCCTGCGCTTGCGCGGGGGATATATTTGTTACATAATTAAGCCTGTTCCTACGTATGTTGTAAAAACAAAACATGCGTGGGGGCAGGCATTTTTTATGGGCTTTCTCTTATTTTTATCAGATTTTATGGTTCCACTGATCATTTTTTATATTGTTGGTTTCGCCATACTTGGAAAAAGACCGGTATTTGATGATTTTTTATATGGCGCAAAAGAGGGGATGCAGACCGTTGTCCAGGTCCTTCCTTCATTAGTTGGATTAATGACAGCGGTAGGCGTCCTTCGTGCATCGGGATTTTTAGAATTTTTAACCCATATTTTAGAAGTTCCGGCTACTTCCATCGGTCTCCCCGGCCCCATTATCCCCATTGCTTTTATACGTCTCGTTTCCAACTCTGCCGCAGTAGGCCTGGTGCTGGATCTGTTTAAAAATTATGGTCCCGACTCCCAGGTGGGGCTTATGGCATCTATTCTTATGGGAAGTACGGAAACCGTGCTTTACTGTATGAGTGTCTATTTCGGTTCTGCAGGCATCAGCCGTACCCGTTATACACTTGCAGGCGGACTTTTAGCAGCGTTTGTCAGCCTGGCAGCCAGTGTGATCCTGGCAAATCAATTGGCTTTGTAACTGAAATAACGCAGTGTAACACTATATAATAGGAAGTAATTCACTAAGGCAAAGGTTACAAACAATAACTTTGGCCTTATTATTCATAAAAAAACAAAAATGACCTTTCTTTTATAAAGAATATGATGTAAAATCATTCATAGAAAAAATCCCCTTTTAGGCAGTCCCGGCGTGCCGAAGCGGAAACTATATAGTATTTAGCTGGGGGGGGGGGTATTCTTAAAAATTGACACTTCTTATTTCTGCATTAAAACCCATTGAGAATATTCCGGAAGAAAGGTACTAATAAAAATGAAAGTTCGGCAGCGAATAATAGATGTTCATGCACATGTGATACCGGGTGTGGATGATGGATCAAGGACAATGGAAGAATCCGTTGAAATGCTGAAACGGGCGGCCGACCAGGGGATTGTAGGTGTGATCGCTACACCTCACTATTCCAGACGCCATGTGCTGAAAGGATTAAATGACTCAGCAAAGCTTCTTCAGCAGGAAATTCGGAAAACCTATCCTAAGTTCAGGATCTTTCCGGGCCAGGAAACATTTTATCACGATGAGCTTGCACAGCGCCTGAATGAGGGGAAGGCATATACCATGGCAGACAGCCAATATGTTCTGGTAGAATTTATGCCTTCTGTTTCTTATGAAATTCTTTTTCAGGGGATCCGCAAACTGGTCTCTAACGGGTACACGCCTATTCTTGCTCATATGGAGCGTTACGGTTGCCTGCGAAAAAAAGGAACTTCAGAGCTCCTTGATATTGGATGTAAACTTCAGATGAATTACGACAGTATCCAGGGACACTGGTTCTCACCGGAGGTACGGTGGTGCAGGGAACAGGTAAAATCAGGAGTGATCCATTTCCTGGGGACAGACATGCACAGGTCAGATTACAGACCGCCTCAAATCACAGAGGCACTCAAATGGCTTGACGGTCATATTGATGCACAACAGATCTGGTGCATTACTTACCAGAACGCGTTGCGCGTCATAAAAAAAGAAACTATATAATAATAGGAAGAAAAGGAAAAAGTACGTATGGATAACAAGACAATCAACATGAATGATGACGAAGTAGAGATCGATCTTCTCCAGCTGTTCCGCGCATTAAAGAAGAGAATTCTCTGGATCGTTGGCGCAGGCGTGATCATGGGGGGCGCCTTCGGCCTGTTCAGCAAGTTTGCTATTACCCCGCAGTATACCTCGACTTCAATGGTATATATTCTTTCAAAAGAAACTACACTGACATCTTTAGCTGACCTGCAGATAGGAAGCCAGCTGACTCAGGACTACAAGATCATCGTAACCAGCCGTCCGGTTATTTCAGAAGTCATTGATAAACTGAAACTGGATATCAGTTACGAAAATATGGTCAGCAAGATCACTATTAATAACCCAAATGATACCCGAATTCTTTCTATCACTGCTCAGGATCCAGATCCGGTGATGGCAAAGGATATTGCAGACTCCGTTGCAAAGACTTCTTCCGAGTATATCGGAGACATTATGGAAATGGTTCCTCCTAAAGTAATTGAGGAAGGTACTGTATCTGATAAAAAGGCAAGCCCAAGCAATGGCAAGAATGCCATGATCGGAGCTATGTTAGGAATTGTTCTGGTATGTGGTCTGACAGTTGTAGAAGAGCTGTTAAATGATACCATTCAGACAGAAGAAGATGTAGAGAAATATATGGGACTGACTGTTCTTGCATCTGTACCTCTTCGTGAAGGTGAAGCAGAAGAAAATAAGAATGAACAGACACTCAGACGTTCTCATATGCATAACAAAGACGATAAGAAAAAAGGAAAGCAGGGGGATCGTAAATGAATAACAAAGTAATTTCTTTAAAACGCGAAATAAAAGATGATTATAACTATAGAGAATCTCTTAAGACCCTGCGTACCAATATCCAGTTCTGCGGAAGCAACATCCGCACCATTATGTTTACCAGCGCACTTCCAGATGAAGGAAAAAGTGATGTTGCCTTTTCTGTAGCAGCATCATTTGCACAGATCGGTAAAAAGGTGATCTTCATTGATGCAGATATCCGTAAATCTGTTCTGGTATCCCGTTATCAGCTGGAAGGTGAGGTAAACGGTCTTTCCCAGTACCTCAGTGGTCAGAAAAACAGAGAAGACATTATTTACGAAACAAACTATGAAGGTTTCAGCGTTATTTTTGCCGGACCATATTCACCAAACCCGGCAGAGCTTCTGGAAGAAGATCTGTTCCATGATCTGATCCAGTCTCTGAAAGATTACGACTATGTGATCATCGATACACCGCCTATGGCAAACCTGATCGATAGTGCTATTGTAGCCAGCAACTGTGACGGTGCGATCATCGTTGTTGAACAGGGTGCAGTAAGCTACCGTCTGGAACAGAAGGTAAAGAGCCAGTTGGACAAGACCGGCTGCCGTGTTCTGGGTGTTGTGTTAAACAAAGTTGACCTCAGCCAGAATGGTTATTATGGCAGATACGGAAAATATGGTAAATACGGTAAGTATGGCCGATATGGTAAGTATGATAAATACGGTGCCTACAGTCCATATGAAAAAGCTGAAGCAGCACAGACAACTGATAAGTAACAGTTACACAGGAAATCAGGCTGATTGATATGAAAAAGAAGATATACAGCGCTTTGATCGGTATAGGACTTGTTTCACTGACCCTGGGGATCTGGGGCGGCGTGACTATGTACAAAAACCGGCAGGCAACAGAACTGATCATTCAGGCACGCAATGAAGAAAGACAGAAAGCTGAAGCAGAGTCTCAGACAGCTGCTGAAGAAGAAATAGGAATTGCTCCGGGGCAAAAAGAAGAATTGACAGCAGATCCAAGAGATCTGAATCTGGTGCCTATCTTAGCCCAGGATCAGTTGACCTATAAAGGAAAAAATTACAGAAGAAACCAGTATGTAAAGGCAATCCTCTGTATGGGTGTTGACAGAAGTGATACAATGACAGAGACAAAGGAGCTGGGCTTGGCCGGTCAGTCGGACGGTATCTTTCTGATCGCCCAGGACACTGCCCGACATACATTAAAGATCCTGATGATCCCACGTGATACCATGACAGAAATTCCTATTACAAATAAGGAAAGAACCCTTCATGATACCAAGATCACCCAGCTGACTATGGCGTATGCTTATGGTGATGGCAGGGAAGGCAGCTGTGAAAATATGGTTGAATCTGTACAGAAGCTTCTTTGCGGATTTACTATTGATCAGTATATGGCAGTTGATACCACAGTAGTAGCACAGTTAAATGACGCTGTAGGCGGTGTTACAGTAACGGTCCCTACAGAGGGAATGGAGAAAAAGGATCCGGCATTTGTCAAAGGCAATCAGGTCACTCTCCATGGAAAACAGGCAGAAGCCTTTGTGCGTTACCGTGATACGGATTATCATTTTACTGCACTGTACCGTATGGACCAGCAGCAGGAATATATTACGCAGTATTTTCAGGCAGTAAAAGCCGCATCCAAGACAGACAGCCAGATCGTGGTACATCTGTTTGACATGATTCAGGATTATATGGTAACAGATATGACCAAGGATCAGTATGTAAAGATAGCAATGGATGGAATGGAAGCTGGCAGTTTAACCAGCGAAGATTTTTACACAGTTCCCGGAGTAGAAGAGACAACAGAGAAGTACGATGTATACCGTGCTGACCGTCAGGCAGCGATCCAGATCATTTTAGATCTGTTTTACCGGGAAACAGAATAATTACTATACAATATCCAGTGTGGAAACACGCTGCTTATTGAAATATATTTTACCCCAAAAGGGAGGAAGGCGTGATAACCATGAAGAAGAAAGCTTTAGTAGCTATGGCAATGGCTGCAGCTATGGTAGCAATGCCGGTAGTAGCTGGTGCAGTTACAAGTCCTGGTAGTCAGTCTGATGGAACTATTGGTCAGGATTCATCAAGCCAAAGCCAGAATAATACTAATACTGGCAGCCAGCAGGGAGAGCAGAACTCCGATACTAATGCTGGATCCAATGCAGGATCAGGAGTAAACAAAGTAGCAGAAGCAACTGTTGTCCAGGGAAGAGACAACGAAAGACAGGAAGTAACCAATGTTACAAAGGATGGTTCTGAAGTAACTATGGGATTGATTGAAGATGCTTCCAATAGTGACGTTGACCAGAGTATTGCAACTGGTGAAGCAGAAACTGCCGGACTTGGTGATGAATCTGTAAGTCAGATTAATGGCTTAAATAACGGAACCAAAAAGGCTAGTGATTTTGTTCCTAATGCAGGTCTGGAAGAGTATGCTAATGTAGGTAAAACCCGTGCGATCATCTCTCAGAAAAATGGACATGATGTTCGTTCTACAGTTAATCTGTATGTAAGTACCTTAACCGCAGGCAAAGATATTGTAATTATCTACTTAGACAACAATACAAGCAATTGGGTTACAGTTAAGAATCCTACCATTAACTGGAATACAAAATATGTAAGTTTTGAAGTACCAGGTTCTTGTACTGTACAGGTTCTTGCAAAATAACAACTATTATGATGGAGCCGGGAGACATTTCCGGCTCTGTTATAAACGCAAACGAAAAAGGATGAAGTGGGGATATGTATCGAAAAAGCGCCAGAGGATGGGAAAAACATCTGGATTTTATGATCTGGGACCAACTGAGTTTACAGATCGCATTTTTATTGGCTTATATGTTAAGAAATGGCCTTAGCAACCCCTATAGCCATTTAATATACTGTAACGTGGCATTTATCTTAGTTGTGATCGATGCCGGCGTACTATTACTCTTTGAATCTTTGAAAAATGTGTTAAAACGTGGATATTATCAGGAATTTGCAATGACAGTAAAACATGTGATCCTGGTGATCCTGGTAACTACGTTTTATCTTTTCTATATAAAAAGAAGCGAGGATTATTCCAGACTGGCATTGCTTTATATGACGGTTCTGTATTTACTTGTTTCTTATCTGACCCGTATCTTGTGGAAAGACCAGCTGAAAAGAAAAATGCGTTCCAGCATGAAACGTTCTCTGTTGATCATAACTACAAAAAGCATGCTGGATACGGTGGTCTATAATATTCGCAATTTTAATTATGAAATGTTTCATGTTGCAGGTGTGGCAGTGATCGACTGCGATATGGTAGGGCATGATTGTGGAGATAGCATTACAGTTGTAGCAAATGCAGACACAGTAGCGGATTACGTCTGCAGGGAATGGGTAGATGAAGTATTTGTAAATCTTCCAGACGATGCTCCGTATCCGGAAACGCTGTTAAACCAGCTGACAGAAATGGGCGCGGTTGTTCATATGAAACTGGCAAAGACATCCAACCTGATCGGCGAAAAGAAATTTGTAGAACGCCTGGGAATCTACACAGTACTGACAACCAGTATCAACTATGCAACTACCAAGCAGCTTTTTATGAAACGCGCTCTGGACATTTTAGGCGGACTGGTAGGATGCCTGATCACATTGATCCTTACCGTGATCTTAGGACCGTTGATCTACATACAATCTCCCGGACCGATTTTCTTTTCCCAAGTCCGTGTGGGAAAAAATGGAAAGAAATTCAAAATCTATAAATTCCGCAGTATGTATATGGATGCAGAAGAGCGGAAGAAAGAACTGATGAAACAAAACCGTGTAAAAGACGGTATGATGTTTAAACTGGAATGGGATCCACGAATCATCGGAACCAAGAAACTTCCGGATGGTACAATAAAGAAAGGAATTGGAAATATCATTCGAGACTTCAGCCTGGATGAATTCCCACAGTTCTTTAACGTATTAAAAGGTGACATGAGCCTTGTAGGCACAAGACCGCCGACGGTAGATGAATGGGACAAATATGATCTTCACCACCGTGCCCGCCTTGCCACCAAACCTGGCATTACAGGAATGTGGCAGGTCAGCGGACGAAGCAACATCACTGACTTCGAGGATGTAGTAAAACTCGACAGGCAGTACATTGCAGAGTGGAACTTTGCTCTGGATATAAAGATCCTTTTCAAAACCGTACTGGTTGTATTCAAACGGGACGGTGCGATGTAGGATCACAAATTAATGGTATACTAATTGTATACAAGGTGGCTTCGTAAAATGATCATAAAGCGGTCATGAAGTTCACCGAACTGGATAAAAATGAGAAGACATGGGGCTTGTATATGAACCAAAATGTCATATGCAAGCCCGAAAAAAGAGGCGTTTTTGGTACGCACTGAGAAATGTCTACTCAACAAGAAATTCCCACGTATTTTTCAAAATAAAGAAATAGGAAAGCTTTAAATCATATGGAAAAGAAATTAGCTATTTCTATGTTTGGTCAAAAAAGACTGAGCAGAGAAGGCGGAATTGAAATTGTTGTAAAAGAACTTTGCACCAGAATGGCGCAAGATGGGCATAAGATCACTTGCTACAATCGATCAGGACATCATGTAAGTGGAGCAGAGTTTGATAAAAAAAACGAATATGAAGGCATTTGCCAAAAATCTGTTCCAACGATTGAAAAAAAGGGATTAGCAGCTGTTAGTTCATCTTTTTTTGCAGCACTTTACAGTGCATTTGGAAAATATGATGTTGTACATATTCACGCGGAAGGACCAGCTTTTTTCTCATGGCTGCCAAAGATGTTTGGTAAAAGGGTCGTGGTTACAATACATGGGGAGTGTGAAATAATATGGACAACCAGAAAAAAGCCTGATTTCATGCGGGTTTGCGCGGCTTGACCTTTTCACCTCAACTTGTTTCTGCTTGTCATGGTGCGTTACGGCCAGCGTGCTTTCAGGGGTTAATGGCTTCTGGTTGCGCTCTATACTTAACCCATCACAGCGAAAGCTGATAGAGCAGAAAACAGAATAAGGAGGTACGAGGACAAGCCTGCGTATAGATTGTTGTTGCAATCTGTATACAGGCTTGTTATTGTGCTTTGAAGTAAGTTGAGGGGGTAAAAGTATACGATTGGCAAGAAATACGTGTACATAGATAAAAACACCTTTTGAGGTAATTAGGTCCAAAGAAGACCGGAGGAGTAAATATTATGAAGAATTTCAAAATCGCTGTTGCTGGCACTGGTTACGTTGGGCTGTCGATTGCAACTTTGCTGAGTCAGCATCATCAGGTAACTGCAGTTGATATTGTACCGGAGAAGGTTGAGCTGATTAACAATCGCAAGTCTCCGATTCAGGATGATTATATAGAGGAGTACCTCGCACAGAAAGAATTAAATCTGACCGCGACGTTGGATGCGAAGACCGCATACACCGATGCAGATTTCGTTGTAATAGCGGCACCTACAAATGTCTACTCAACAAACCGTATTGACGTAGCAACATCGAAAAGAACCTGTTTTGCACACTAATTGGGGCTGCTGAAATTGGCTATATTTCACAGCTGTATGAGCTATAAATGCTAGATGCTTATACAAAACGCTGAATTTTTGCCCCATGTGGCACAAAATTGGCACATCTTTTTCAGAAGAACCATAGAAATGGCGGAAAACAGGGGAAAACAAAAAAATCCGTGAGTTTATCATTAACGTCTGAAACTGCTGTTGAGTACACTATTTAACCTGCTAATGACATCTACATCATAACGGTTTGTTGAGTCATGAAAATTACGGAAAAACAGACGATTTCTACTTCATAAAACAGCTGTTGAGTAGAGCATTGATGGCGATGATAAATACAGATTTTGTGCGGTGAGAGTGAATGATTTGTTCATAACGAACAATGAATGGTGAGAATTTGACCGGATGATATATACAGTTTTAACAAAACTCATGCGCCGACAGGGTTCGATTCGACAATCCAACACTTAGAAAAAACGTCATTGCAGGGTATACGGGGTTCGACTGTATAAATCAACACTTCGGCTATAGAGGAATAGAGACGAGTGTACTCAACGGATGTTTTATGGAGTAGAAAACAAGGGAAATATGATTGCTGGGGTAGTTGGATACGACAGTATAAGAAAACACTTAGCCGAGTGTGGTTATCACACATGAGGAATTAGAGAGAAAGACCATCCATATGGATGTGTACATAGAAAATTAGAGGATATGCCCGATGAGGGCCGGAGGAGTAAATAACATGAAGAATTACAAAATCTCCGTTGCGGGCACTGGTTATGTTGGTTTGTCGATTGCGACATTACTTTCTCAGCATCATCATGTGACCGCTGTGGATATCATTCCGGAGAAGGTCGAGATGATCAACAACCGGAAGTCTCCGATTCAGGATGACTATATTGAAAAATATCTGGCAGAAAAGAATCTGGATCTGACTGCAACCCTCGATGCAAAGGCTGCATACTCGAATGCGGATTTTGTTGTAGTGGCTGCCCCGACCAATGTCTACTCAACAAAAGCAGTCGAGTTCTGATGGTCTATGGTGGAGTTGAATATACATACAAAAACACCTGATTTTGCATAAATATGCGCTGCATTTTACTCTGAAAATCATGTTTTGTGCAGTAGGACGTTAATACTGATAACTGCATTTATCTGCGTGGCGTTGAGCAACGGACGGAAATTACTAATATTCTGTCGTGTAGACATCATAAAAAATGAATAAATCATTGTGCAGGTTGCAATAAGAATGATAGATATATTTGTATGATTATTACAAAAAAGATGGAATGGGAAAATCTGGCAAAATAGAAGCAAAAAAACGGGTTTACTCAACAGATTAACACTTTGATGTAGAGGGCGGAGAGTGTGGCGTATGAATATGCGCCGGAGAAAAGTAGTGAAAGGTGCAACTGATTTTATTGAGTGAACCTGTCTGGATAATGATATGCAGGAAAATGGACGAAATACCGAGAAAAGATTTGATTGCTGCGGCAAAAGGGTACGACAGCATAAGAAAACACTTAGCCGTGTGAGCGGCAAGAGGAAAAAGGAAATACTATCTGTGAAGAGCAGATGTGTACATAGATTAGGAAATTAACCAAAACGGAGGAATACATATGAGCACAGTTACTTTAGATAATAAAACGATTTTAGTCACAGGTGCAGCCGGCTTCATAGGCTCTAACCTTGTGAAAAGAATCTATCAGGAGGCTCCTTCTGCAACGGTCATCGGCATTGATAACATGAATGCTTACTATGACGTTGCCCTGAAAGAGTTCCGTTTGAATGAGCTGGCCAAGTATCCCACATTCACTTTTGTAAAAGGCAACATCGCTGACAAGGCATTGATCACAGAGCTGTTCGAGAAATATAAGCCTGCTGTGGTCGTGAACCTTGCAGCACAGGCTGGTGTGCGTTACTCCATCACCAACCCGGATGCCTATGTGGAATCCAACCTGGTCGGCTTTTTCAATATTCTGGAAGCCTGCCGTCATTGTGAGAGCTTGGAGCATCTGGTGTATGCTTCCTCTTCCAGTGTCTATGGTTCCAACAAGAAAGTTCCGTACAGCACGGATGACAAGGTAGATAACCCGGTTTCCCTGTATGCGGCAACCAAGAAATCCAATGAGCTGATGGCTCATGCTTATTCCAAGCTGTACAACATCCCGTCCACCGGTCTGCGGTTCTTTACGGTGTATGGTCCTGCTGGTCGCCCGGATATGGCTTACTTCGGCTTCACCAATAAGCTGGTGAAGGGCGAAACAATTAAGATCTTCAACTACGGCAACTGCAAACGCGACTTCACTTATGTGGACGATATTGTTGAGGGCGTTGTCCGCGTAATGAAGAAAGCTCCGGACAAGAAGAATGGTGAGGACGGCCTGCCGATTCCGCCGTATGCAGTTTACAACATCGGTAATCAGAATCCGGAAAATCTACTGGACTTCGTGCAGATTCTGAGCGAGGAACTGGTTCGTGCGAAAGTGTTGCCGGAGGATTATGACTTCGAGGCACACAAGGAGCTGGTTCCGATGCAGCCGGGCGATGTGCCTGTTACTTATGCAGATACGAGCGCTTTGGAGCGTGACTTCGGATACAAGCCGAGCACAAGTCTGCGGACCGGATTAAGAAATTTCGCTGAGTGGTACGCTGAGTTTTATAAATAAGAGATTAGAGGGATAAAGAAATGAGAGAGTTTAAGGATTTGAAGATTGCTGTGGCTGGTACTGGTTATGTGGGTCTTTCCATTGCTACGTTGTTATCTCAGCACCACAAGGTGACTGCAGTGGATATTATTCCTGATAAAGTGGAGATGATTAACAATAAGAAGTCTCAGATTCAGGACGAATACATTGAGAAATATCTGGCAGAAAAAGAGTTGGATTTGACTGCAACTCTGGATGCAAAAGAAGCATACTCCGATGCAGATTTCGTGGTCATTGCTGCACCTACAAATTACGATAGTAAGAAGAATTTCTTTGACACAAGCGCAGTCGAAGCGGTCATCAAACTGGTGATTGAGTATAACCCGGAAGCCATTATGGTTATCAAGAGTACCATCCCGGTTGGTTACACTGCATCGGTTCGTGAAAAGTTCCACTGCGATAATATCATCTTCAGCCCAGAGTTCCTGCGTGAATCTAAGGCTCTCTACGATAACCTGTATCCGAGCCGCATTATTGTCGGTACAGATGTGGATAATGCTCGTTTGGTGAAAGCGGCACACACTTTTGCAGAACTCCTGCAGGAAGGCGCAATTAAAGAGAACATTGACACTCTGTTTATGGGCTTTACCGAAGCAGAAGCTGTCAAACTTTTTGCGAATACTTATCTGGCTCTGCGTGTCAGCTACTTCAATGAACTGGATACTTATGCCGAGATGAAGGGATTGAATACCCAGCAAATCATTAACGGTGTTTGCCTTGATCCTCGTATTGGTACTCATTATAACAATCCGTCCTTTGGCTACGGCGGCTATTGCCTGCCGAAAGATACCAAGCAGTTGCTGGCAAACTACGCTGATGTGCCGGAGAACCTGATCGAAGCTATTGTTGAAAGTAACAGAACAAGAAAAGACTTTATCGCTGACCGTGTGTTGGAGATTGCTGGTGCGTATGAGGCAAATGATAGCTGGGATGAGAGCAAGGAGAAGGAAGTCGTTGTTGGTGTTTACCGCTTGACCATGAAGAGCAACAGCGACAACTTCCGCCAGAGCAGTATCCAAGGTGTCATGAAACGCATCAAGGCAAAGGGTGCAACGGTTATTATCTACGAGCCGACATTGAAAAATGGTGAGAAGTTCTTTGGTTCTGTTGTTGTGAATGATCTGGACGAGTTCAAGAAGCAGAGTCAGGCCATCATCGCAAACCGCTATGATAAGTGCCTGGATGATGTGAAAGAGAAAGTGTACACGAGAGATATTTTCCAGAGAGATTAAGAAAGACGAGGGATACAGAATGAAAGGCATTATTTTAGCGGGAGGATCAGGCACTCGTCTGTATCCGTTGACGAAAGTTACGAGCAAGCAGCTCTTACCTATTTTTGATAAACCGATGATTTACTATCCGATGTCCGTTCTGATGAACGCTGGCATCCGCGACATTTTGATTATTTCCACACCACAGGATACTCCTCGTTTCGAGAACTTGCTGGGTGATGGGCACCAGTTTGGTGTGAATTTGACCTATGCTGTTCAGCCTTCTCCGGATGGATTGGCACAGGCCTTTATCATTGGTGCTGATTTTATTGGCAATGATTCTGTGGCAATGGTTCTGGGCGACAACATCTTTGCGGGTCACGGATTAAAGAAACCAATGAGGGCGGCTATATCAGCTGGTATGATTTCACGAAAGAAATCTACCGTCAGGCTGGATATAAGACGGAAGTCCTGCCGGTGACCACGGCAGAGTACGGTCTGAGCAAGGCTGCTCGCCCGTTCAACAGCCGCTTAGATAAGAGCAAGCTGGTAGAAGCTGGATTTACTCCGCTTCCGACCTGGCAAGATGCGCTGAGCCGTTATCTGAAAGAAATCGAGCAGTTTTGATTTTATATAAAATGCGCAATAAGGAGAAAATAAATGATTATTACAAAAACACCGTTTCGTATGTCTTTCTTCGGTGGCGGAACAGATATGGAAAGTTTTTTCAAAGATAATGGTGGTGCGGTTTTGTCCACCACATTTGACAAATATTGTTATGTAAATGTGCGTCATCTGCCGCGTTTTTTTGACTACTCTACAGAATTATCTTACTCGAAAACAGAGCGAGTAACTGACATCAATGACATCCAGCATCCGGCTATCCGAAATGCAATGAAGATGTTAGACATGCACGAGATTCGTCTCACTTATGAAGCGGATCTGCCTGCCCGTTCAGGTCTTGGCACATCAAGCTCATTTGCAGTTGGTATGCTGAACGCCTTTTATGCATTAAAAGGGAAATATGCAGATAAGAAGAAGTTGGCAGATGAAGCAATCTATCTGGAACGCAACCTTTGCCATGAAGCAGGCGGATGGCAGGATCAAATTGCAGCATCTTTTGGTGGATTTAATCGCATCAACTTTAATGCAGATGGTTATGAAGTTCTTCCGGTAATCATCTCATCGGAAAGAAAGAAACAGCTCAACCAAAACTTAATGATGTTTTTCACTGGCTTTACCCGCTTCTCTTCTGACGTACAGAAGGCAAACGCAGCAGGAAAGACGGATAAAACAGCACAGCTGAAAGAGATGCTTTCTTTGGTAGATGATGCAGAGCGGGTTTTGACGGATAAAGAAAGCGATTTGGATGATTTTGGACGGCTGCTTGACCATACTTGGAAGTTAAAGCGGCAGACTGGCTCGGCTGTGTCAACAAACAGTATTGATGAACTGTATGCAAAGGGGATGGCTGCTGGTGCTTTGGGAGGAAAGTTGCTCGGTGCAGGTGGTGGCGGTTTTCTTGTATTCTATGTACAACCGGAGCGTCAGGACGCAGTGCGCTGGGCAATGAGAGATTTGCTGTACATCCCATTTAAGTTTGAGGATGGCGGTACAAGAGTGATCCACTATACACCAGAAGATTATACACCGAGGAACTGAGAATATGAAAGTAGTAATTATGGCGGGTGGAAAGGGAACTCGTATTTCTTCCGTGGCGAGTGACATTCCAAAGCCAATGATAAAAATTGAGGGCATTCCTGTTTTGGAACGAGAGATTGAATGTCTGAAAGAGCAGGGCTTCGATGACATTCTTATTACTGTGAGTCATCTTGGAAATATCATCATGGATTATTTTGGTGATGGTTCTGGAAACTCACCAGTGACAGGGCAGCCGCTTGGTGCACATATTGAATATTATTTTGAACAAGAACCACTGGGTAATGCGGGTGCACTGTTCAAGATTAAAGACAAATTAGCAGAAGATTTTCTGCTTTTGAATGCTGATGCTATGTTTGATGTGGACTTTAACAGATTTGTTGAGTATCACAAGCGACATGGTGGACTGGTTACACTTTTTACTCATCCTAATAGCCATCCGTATGATAGCGGGCTGATTGTTGCAAATAAAAATGGTGCGGTTGAAAAATGGCTTGCAAAAGAGGATGAAAGGCCGAAGTATTATCGAAACCGCGTGAATGCGGGGCTTCATGTCATTAACCCAAAAGTATTAGCACTTTCCAAGATTGATGCCGAAGCTGTTGGAAAAATTGGTGGTGACGGAAAACCCGTAAAAGTGGACTTGGATCGCCGGTTGTTGAAGCCTCTTGCTGGAACAGGAAAGATGTTCTGTTACGACAGCCCGGAATATGTTAAGGATATGGGAACACCGGATAGGTACTATTCTGTGTGCGCTGATTATCGAGAAGGGCGCGTTACAGGAAAGAATCTGAAAAATAAGCAGAAGGCGATATTCCTTGACCGAGATGGAACGATTAATAAATATGTTGGTTTCCTTCGGAACATTGATGATTTTGAGTTGATAGATGGAGTTGCAGAAGCGATTCGCAAAATTAATGAGTCGGGATATCTTGCAATCGTCGCAACTAATCAGCCTGTAATTGTTCGTGGTGAAGTATCATTTGACGAGTTAGAAGAAATTCACAACAAGATGGAAACGCTTCTCGGCAAGGAGGGCGCATATCTGAATGCAATCTATTATTGTCCGCATCATCCTCATAAGGGATATGAGGGGGAGCGTCCGGAATTGAAGATTGATTGTGACTGCCGAAAGCCAAAGCCAGGGATGCTATTGAAAGCAGCCGAAGACTTTAATATTGATTTGTCTCAATCTTGGATGATTGGTGACGGAGAGAATGATATTAAGGCTGGAATCAACGCTGGGTGTAAAACTGTGTTAATTGGAAATGGTGACGAAAACTACGGTCAAATGATGATGGTTGATTCTCTGTTGGCGTTTGTGAAGATATCCTTGTGAAAAAATTGCGGAGTATAAAAATGATAGAGCTAAAAGAAAATATAAAAAAACATATTGATTTGCTTTGTGAACGTTATCCGGCATTGAAGATTGTAGAAGATGATATTGCAAGGGCATATCAGATATTAGAAGATTCATATAAAAATGGCGGAAAACTGTTGGTTGCTGGAAATGGTGGATCTGCAGCGGATGCAGAGCATATCGTTGGGGAATTGATGAAAGGATTCAAACTTCCAAGAAAACCGCAGTCGGATTTTGCAGACAAGTTAATTCAGACAAATACAGAATTAGGAGCTGTTTTGGCTGAAAACTTGCAGGGGGCACTCCCTGCGATTGCCTTGGATGGCCATCCGGCATTATCTACGGCCTATATGAATGATTGTGAGCCACTTCTTTGTTTTGCACAGCAGGTAAATGGCTATGGCAAAACGGGTGATGTGTTCCTTGGCATTTCAACAAGTGGTAACAGTAAAAAAGTTTTGTATGCAGCGACAACTGCTCATGCAAAGGGTATGAAAGTAATCGGTCTGACAGGGGCAAAAAGCAGCAAGCTTGAGCAGATGAGTGATGTGTGTATCAAAGTGCCTCAGATAGAGACCTATATGATTCAGGAATTCCATCTTCCGGTTTACCATTGCTTGTGCTTAATGTTGGAAGATGAATTTTTTTGGGAGAACTGATGTGATGGAAAAACAACCATTGCTTAACACATACATAAACAATGTCACAATGTCGGAGACGGTAGAAGCCATTGAGCAGATGATTACTGCAGATAAAAAATCCTACATTGTGGCAATCAATGTGGATGTTGTTATGAAAATAGAAGATGATCCATACCTAAAGAAGGTCGTTGATAGAGCTGATATGGTGCTGGTAGACGGCAAGCCGTTGGTATGGATTTCTAAAATGCATGGCAAGCCGTTAAAAGCGAAAATTTCGGGGTCTGATTTGGTTCCACTGCTTTGTGAAGCTGCGGCTGAAAAAGGATATAAAATCTTTATTATTGGCGGAAAAGATGGCATTGCGGCACAGGCGAAAGAAAAATTAGAAAGCAAACATCCGAAGATTCAAATCGTCGGAACTTATGCGCCCCCATTTGGATTTGAAAAGGATGAGAAAGAGTTAAATCATATTAATCAAATGATTTCTGATGTGAAACCTGATTTGCTGATTGCGTGCTTTGGATGTCCTAAACAGGAAAAATGGATTTATGAGAATATCGGAAAGTATGATGCAAAAGTTTCAGTATGTGCAGGCGCAACGGTTGACTTCCTTGCTGGAAATGTGAAACGTGCACCACGCTGGATGAGTGAGCATGGTTTGGAGTGGTTTTATCGCTTCTTGCAAGAACCAAAACGGATGTTTAAGAGATACTTTATAAACGACATAAAGATTGTCAATTTGATAAGAAAATATAGGTAATGACATGGAAAATATATGTTTTGTTGTAAATAAATATCCAAATGAATTTGAACCATATATGCTTGTTTTTTTGCAGCAACTTGCTTGGGAATTTGCAGATATGGGGAAAAAGGTAACCGTGATATGTCCTTTGCCCGTAAATTTGAATAGGAAGTATTTGCAGATACCTTATCACACCAGAGAATATACAGAAAAGAAGAAATCTATTGATATATACTGGCCAAAAACAGCAGGGCTTGGTCAATCGCATTATGTTTTGGGAAGAAGCCCAGTTGGAATAACGACTTTTTTCTTAGAAAAAGCAGCGGAACGCGTAATTAGATCATTCACAGAAAAACCAGATGTTATATATGGACATTTCATGGCACCGTCCGGTATTGCTGTGGCAAGATTAAGTGATACGTTCAAAATTCCTGCTTTCTTTGCGTTAGGTGAGTCACATAATACAATAGAACAGTTTGGAGCAGAAAGGGCAAAGGAAGAACTAAAAGATATTGCAGGAGTTATAGCTGTTTCAACATATCTAAAAAGATGGATAGTTGATGCAGGTGTTCTTGAAGATGATAAAGTGGAAGTCTTTCCAAATGGAATTAATGGAGATAGGTTTAGAAAATATAATAAGACTTATGCACGCGATTACTTTGGATTACCAAAAAATGAAGTGCTAGTAGGATTTGTTGGTGCATTCAACGAGCGAAAAGGGATTCTGCGAGTGTGCGAAGCTATGAAAACGGTTAGAGGTGCAAGGTTAATATGTGCGGGGAAAGGTGAGCAGAGTCCCTATGGCGATAATTGTATTTTTGCAAAGTCTTTAAAGCCAGAAGAAATACCGCTGTTTAATAGTGCAGCAGACATTTTTGTGTTACCAACGTTGAATGAGGGATGTAGTAACGCAATCGTTGAAGCAATGGCTTGTGGATTACCGATAATATCATCAAATAGAGCATTTAATGATGATATTTTGGATGCGGAATGCTCTATTAGAGTAAATCCAGTTGATGTCGATGAAATTCATGAAGCAATTCAAAAACTTGTTTCAGACCCTATTAGTAGAGAAAAAATGTCAGAAGCCGCAATAAAAAAAGCAGAAAATTTGACATTGAGTGTGCGCGCTCAAAATATTCTGGCGTACATTGAAAATAGAATAGGAGTATGGGAAAGTGAAAATACGGATAGGAACAGAAGAAAGAAGTTTTAGTTCGGCTAAAGTTTGGAGAGTGTTTTATGCACTTTTTGGACAATGGCTGCCTAGATCCTGTTATTCAAAAATATGCATGAAAATTAGATATTTCTTCCTAAAAAAAATTGCCAAAAATACTGGCAAGAACGTCAATATAGAACAGTATGTCGTATTTGGAGAGGAATTTGAAATCGGTGATAATTCAACCGTTGGATTTCGATCTGATCTATATGGTCCAGTTAAAATTGGAAGAGATGTTATGTTGGGACCGGAGGTAGCTATCTATACTCATAATCACCGTCACGATGAAACTGATATTCCAATGATTCAGCAAGGATATACGGAGATGAAACCTGTATATATAGATGATGACGTGTGGATTGGGAGAAGGGTGTTGATTATGCCAGGAGTCCATATAGGAACAGGAGCAATTATAGCCGCAGGTTCAGTTGTGACCAAGAACGTTGAGCCATACAGTATTGTAGGGGGGAATCCGGCCAAACACATCAAATATAGAAGGGAAAATCTATGAGTGTAAAAATATATATTAAAAAGTCATTAAATGTGTTCTTCTGGTGTCTGGATAAAATATCAAGAAAGGCTTATGTGAAATTCTATCCCAAATATTTAAATTGGCTTGGAATAAAGATTGATACGAAAAATTGCGAGCAAACATGGATTAGTCCAACTGTGTTTTTGATAGTTCGCAATATGATTTAATAGAGATAGGAAAAGACGTCACCATTTCTTTTGGGGTAAAAATATTGGTTCATGATTTTAGTATTAAACACGCAGCTAGAGTTATTTGTAAAGAAGATAAAGTGAAAACATCAATAAGGAAATCTGTTAAAATCGGAAATAATGTTTTTATCGGTGCAGAAACAATGATTTTGCCGGGAACAGTTATATGTGACAATTGTATTGTGTGTGGGGGGACTGTGATTAAGGGAAAAACAGATCCAAATGGAATATACGCAGGAAACCCGGCAAAAAGGATAGGTTGCGTTGAGACATTTGAAAAAAAATATATAGATTGACATAGGAGCAGATAGGATGAAAACAATTGCTTTTTTTGTACCTCAGTATCATCAAATTCCATTAAATGACAAATACTGGGGCGAAGGATTTACAGAGTGGGATAATGTAAAAAATGCGAAATCACTATTTGAGGGACATATTCAACCTAAGATTCCACTGGATAACAATTATTATAATTTATTGGACCGTAGAACAAAGATATGGCAACGTGATTTGGCTAAAGAATATGGCATTTATGGTTTCTGCTATTACCACTATTGGTTTAACGGAGAAATGCTTTTAGAGAAACCTTGTGAGCAGATTTTAGGCGATTCGGAATTGGATCTGCCATTCTGTTTTTGCTGGGCAAACGAAGCGTGGTCAATGGAGTGGACTGGTAAAAAAACAGTGATTATGCCACAATTTTATGGTGAAAAAAAAGAGTGGCTTGAGCATTGGAAATATCTCCTGCAGTTTTTCAGAGATGATAGATATATAAAAATAGATGGGAAACCTGTTTTGATTATTTATCGACCAGAATCAATAGAATGCCTCAGTGAAATGCTGCAATATTGGAGAGAATTGGCATTCGAAGCAGGGTTTCCTGGTATGGTTTTTATGAACCAAAGTGCGGAGTTTATGTTGGACAATAGAAAAGATCACAGCCAAATAGATTTTGAAATTGAATATGAACCAATTAACTCCAGAAAGAGTTTGGGGAAGAACAAATTTGCAAATATAAAAAGACTAAGAAGAGATGTTATGAACTTCTGTGAAAAAAAATTTGGTTGGGATTTACGGCGACATGGCAATTATCTTTTAATGAAGGCGACTAATATGCAAAGGCCTAGTTATGATGAGGCGTGGAAAGACATTTTAACTAGAAAACCGCATGGCAATAATTCGATTCCATGTGCATTTGTAAATTGGGATAACAGTCCGAGATATCATGAGAGAGGACAGGTTTATATAGGTGCAAATCCAGAAAAATTCAAAAAGTATTTTTCGGCACAGATTAAGCGGACAAAAGAAGTCTATCATAAGGATATGATGTTTATTTTTGCATGGAATGAATGGGGAGAAGGTGGTTATCTGGAGCCGGACGAAGAAAACAAATATGGTTATCTTGAAGCTGTAAGAGACGCTTTAAAGGAGAATGATGAGTTTCCATGGTAAAAAAATATAATAGTCAGAAAAATATTATTTGGATTGCTTCTAATGCCCCCTACAGTGGAGCACCCGCAGCGGGAGGTCAGACTTTTAATTATTACCTAAATGGTTTTAAGCGAAGTGCTGATTTTAATATTAGACTGGTGTGTTGGGGGGATATTTGGAAAAAAAAGGAAATTGAAGATGAGCAAAAGGATATAGTTCATCATGTGATCTATACTGAACCAACACTAAAATCTAAAATTAAAAAAATTAGCAACATTGAGTCATCATATAATCCATGGAACAAAAATGCCAATCTGATTTCAAATTATTGTGCAAATGAAATCATAAACACATTAGTTAACTGGAAAGTTGAGGGTTTTTTGCCAGATTGTATTATTTTAGAATGGACAAATACGGTGGTGCTAGCTTCTCGAATACATAAGATATTTCCAGATGCTAAACTAATCGCTTCTGAGCATGATGTGACATTTGTTGGCTATAAAAGAAAAGCAAAGTATTTTAAAGGAATAAAAAAGATTTTATGGAAACATAAATACCTTTATGAAAAGAAAACGGAACTGAATGCTTTGAGAGAGTGTGACTTAATACTTCCACATAATGCTGAAAACAAGGAAGTGCTAATAAAGTGCGGAGTAAATGAAGAGAAAATTCAATGGCTTGTTCCTTATTATAGTAATATGTCGGGGTGTGCAAGAAAATCTAACAACCGAGATATACTTTTCTTTGGAGCCATGTCTCGCCCAGAAAACTATTTAAGCGCAATTTGGTTCATAGAGAATGTGATGCCCTTATTGAATGATTTAGATGTTCGTTTCGTTATTGTAGGTAGTAAACCGCCAGAGGAATTAAAAAGATTTAAGTCCGACCGTATTGTGATTACTGGATTTGTTAATGATACACTTCCGTATTTTGAATCTTCCATGTGCTTGGTAGCTCCATTAGTTCTAGGAGCAGGAATAAAAGTCAAAATATTAGAGGCCATGTCATCAGGAATTCCAGTGTTGACAAATGATATAGGGATTGAAGGTATTCCGGCTGAAAATGGGTCAACATACTTCCATTGTAATGATGCAGAAACTTATAATAAAATTATTCGACAATTGTATAGTGGTGAGATTGACACTGAAACGGTTTCTATTAAATCAAGAGAATTTATGAAACAGTTGTTTGATGTTGAAGGATCTTTGAGACGGTATATGTATTTGTGCAAGGAATTATAACATGGAATGATCGAAGCGTAGTAAAGGAGGCGAATTATGAAAATTAAAGTCAGCATAAATACACCTAAAATTGTGTTGTTGATAGCCTTGCTTTTGTATGCGCTATCGCAACAGAGTTGGGGTGGGCTTATTTCTGGTACTATTATGTGGCGTATACTCTTTTTGGGATGCGTCGTATTTGGTATTACAGCATTTTTCAAACTAGTTAAGACACCTTCATTGTACATGGTTATGAGTGTTGCAATGATAGCAGTTGTCCTTTTGTTTAATAATCAAAACCTTAGCAATGGAAGTAATGGCTATGAATTGGTGTTTTGTGAAATAGTGCTATTTTCAATCTCTGCATATCGAGGTGATTATTGGATTAAGAGTTCGTTGAAATTGATGCTTATGTTGGGCGTTTTTTATGCACTGATGACATTGTTGTCATTTTCTAGTAAAGGGTTCTATGATTTGATCATATATCCTTTCATATCTTCAATTAACGATACCAGTCATATGGGATTGAGTGCGTATTATTCCAATGGATTTACAGCACATTATAGTTTTAATGGAATGTATGTTGCAATGGGAGTATGCATAGCGATGGGGAGCTTAGTACCTTTGAGCGGTTGCCAAAATGTGAGAAAAAAATTGTTGAAAGTCATATTTGTCGTACTTATGTTTTTAGTTCTTCTCTTGACAAATAAGCGCGCTCATATACTTTTTACTGGAGCTGGAGCTTTCTTAGCGTACTACTTTTATAATAGTAATACGCCAACTAAAAGAATAACAAAAATTATGGCATTAATAATTGGTGTTTTACTGGCGGCATACTTTCTTAGCTATTTTATGCCGGATGCTTTTGAATTTTTAAGACGTTTTGAGGAATCGGCTAATGGTGAGGGTGGCATATCCAATGGTCGATATATAGTTTGGGGAATTGCAACAGCGTTTGCCAGTGGGAATAAGATGTTTGGAACAGGATGGTGGTCTTTTTATCGTTATTTCGGAGCCCATGTACATAACATATACCTTCAGCTTTATGTTGAAACGGGACTGATTGGCACAACGATATTCATTCTTTTCTTTTTTAATGCTTATGTTAAAAATATTGTACTTATCAAAGAAATCCGTAGAGAGAAAGTGTTTTTATCTGAAAACGCTGAAAAGCATTTAATTATTTCGCTTATTTACCAGACTTTCTTTCTGTTATATGGAATAACTGGCACATGTCTTTATGAAATTCCAACATTGGTTCCATATATAATTTTTGCGACAATTACGGAACATTACTGGTATTTGAATAAGAAAGGAGTCTGTAGACTATGAAAATTGGCATACTAACATGGTATTATGGAGCAAATTATGGTGCAAAAGCCCAGGCTTATGCGCTAAATCAAGTTGTGTCTCATTTGGGGCATACGGTCCAGATGGTAAATTATAAAACCAATGGATTTGAGAAAGTCAATATAGGAACTAATTTAAATGTTGAGCGTGCAAAGCATCATCCGGTTTTATATTTGAAATGTCTATGGCGTGTAAAAAATTTCTGGGAAGTAAATAAATACTTTAATGAATCAATTGTTATTCGTAAAGGAGAGGATGTTGATAGTTTAGGACTGGATTGTGTGATATTTGGAAGTGATGCAATCTTTAATGTTAATCATAAGCTGTTTGAAAAAATATATATGGGTGTTGGGATCAAGAAAACAAAGAAAGTTTCTTACGCACCTAGTTGTGAAGATTTAAATCCTAATTATAAATTAAGTAAAGAATGTATAGATTCTTTACGACAATTCTCAAATGTATCTGTTAGGGACGAGAATACTAAGCGGTTACTAAAAAATAATGTTGGCATAGATGCAGTGGAAGTCTTAGATCCAACACTTTTGTATGATTTTGTTGATATTAGTACCAGATGGGATGAGAAAGATTATATTTTAATTTATACATTTTCGGATTGGAGCATATATCAAAAGCAAATCCAGTTATTTGCAAAAGATCATGGGCTCAAGATTATTGCAGTAGGGAGATATTGTAAATGGGCATATAGATCTTACACAGCAGCATCATTTGAACAATGGATATGTTCGTTCAGGAAGGCTACATATGTTTTGACTGATTCATTTCATGGTACAGTTTTTTCTATTAAGAATAATAAGCAAATGATTTTATGTAGTAGACCAGATAAGAGAGCTAAAATTGAGAGTCTATTAAATGATGCGAGAATACAACGGAAATTTTATGATGGCAAGGAATCTATAGAGACTTACCTTCAAGCAGTAACAATAGATTATCAAGAAGTGAATCAGAGTATGAAGAAACTGGTTGATTTCTCAATGGCATATTTGCAAAAGAGTCTTGCAGATAATGTAGATTATTATGGTGAACACTAATATGAACGAAAATAAGAAAGCAGGAATTGAGAATGCATTTAAGGCAGGTGTATGGTATTCACTATCTGCTATTGCGGCAAAGTCAATTTCGATAATTACAACACCTATTTTCACGCGAATGATGTCAACATCAGACTATGGAATTGCAGCGACATTCTCATCGTGGTATTCGATTTTTTTGATATTATGTACTGCTAATCTTTCATATAGCCATTCCAGAGCCAAGATTGATTTTCCGGGACAGTTTACTAGATATGTGGGGGCAACACATACTTTATCTTATCTGATTACAGGAGTATTATCAGTAGTTGCAATTTTATTTCTATCACCGGTAGCAAAATTTTTGGATCTAAATCCTGCTTTGATTCTGCTTTTGTTGATATATCTTTTCTCAGGCGGGACAATTAATATTTCTCAAAGTGAGAATAGATATTGTTATGATTATAAGAAAAATATTTTCATAACATTATTTACTACTGTTGGAACTGTGCTTTTTACATTTCTTTTCCTTGGCATCATTAAAGAAAACCGTTATTATGCAAAAATCCTTGGATTTGTTGTTCCATCTCTATTACTTGCCGTTTGGATTGTTATCTTACAAACAAGAAAAAGAGCATTTTGTATTAACTTAGATTATTGGAAATATGGGCTTCGCATTTCAATGCCTTTGATTTTCCATACCATATCTTTGAATGTGTTAACTCAGTCAGACCGTATAGTGATTAATAAAGTGTGTGGAAGCGAGGCTGCTGGTATATATAGTCTGATTTATCAATATGCAATGCTGATAAATATTATCTTAAATGCAATTAATGAGAGCTGGAATCCATGGTTTCATGACATATATAATGAAAGGCGCTGCGATCTGATAAATAAAAACATTACTCCGTTGAATGCTTTTGTTTCATACATATGCATCGGGTGTATTACAGTTGGTCCAGAAGCGATAATGATTTTAGGGGGAGAAAAATATATCTCAGGTCAGGATTGTATTTTCCCGATTGTTTTGGGACTTTTAGCACAATTTCTGTTTAGTCATTATATTATTATTGAAGTTCACCATAAACAGACTCAATTTACTTCGCTTGGAACAATTATTGCAGCAGCTATCAATTTGGGATTAAATGTTGCATTAGTACCGTTTTTTGGATTTACATGCGCGGCATATACAACCCTAATTGCATATTTGGTGCTTTACTTAATTCATTTATATATAACAAGGCATATGCTGAATATTCACTTATACAATGATTTGAAGATTTTTGGATGGTTTGGCGTGGTTGCATTATATGGTATATTATCAAAAATTTTGTATAGAACGATCATGCCGAGGTATGCACTATTTTGTATCGTTACGATTGCTTTGTTTGCAATATATAAAGATGTTGTGTTGGGCTTAATAAAGAAAAAAAGGAGTTAACAAAAGTGAGCGAGAATATATCATTGGTTGGTGCGTCCTGTTGCGGGTGTATGGCGTGTGAAGCAGTATGCCCAGTACATGCCATAGAATTGGATACACGGGGGGGTATTGGTACCCGAAAATTAATGCTTGTGTTTACTGTGGTAAGTGCTTGGATGTTTGTCCGATATTAAACTCGGAGCATAATAAGGTTAAGGAGAAAAATACAGCATATATAGCATATCTTATAGATGAACAAGAGCGAAGAAAAAGCACATCGGGCGGTCTATTTTTTGCCATTGCTACATATGTGATTCAGCATGATGGTGTTGTTTATGGTGCGGCATTTGATGATAGTATGAGAGTTACACATCATCGTGCTTCAACAAAGCAACAAGTTACTATGCTTCGGGGAAGTAAATATGTCCAAAGTGATATTCGTTTAGTTTTTCAACAAATAATAGATGATTTGAAAACAAAAAAAATGGTTCTTTTCTCTGGAACCCCGTGTCAGGTATCAGCAGTTAAATCTTTTTGTGAAAAGAAAGCAAATTGTGACAACCTTTTTTTATTAGAAATACTCTGCTATGGTGTTCCAAGTCCAATGATCTTTCAAAATCATCTCAAACAAATTGAATTGAATTATAAAGATGCAGTGTGTAATTATTTATTTCGAGACGAAAGTGGTGGTTGGGGGCAATATTACATTCACAGCGCCGATCTAAAAAATGGAATGCATCTGTACAATGAAACTCTGTTCCAAGACCTAGAGAAATTGTATAGGTCACATTATAATGTGCGGCAGAGTTGTTTTGAATGTCGATATATAGGAAGAAAGCGATGTGCAGATATAACCATTGGAGATTGCTGGGGAGTACATGAGATAACAAAAGAGTTTGATAGTAAGGATGGGGTTTCTCTTGTGCTTATAAATACATCTTTTGGAAGAGAAGTTTGGAACTCAATTTGTAATGATGTGAATTCTTTGGAGATTGAGTACAATGTTTTGGAAAAATCAAATGGTGTTCTTGTGCATGGACCGGAGAAGCCAAATGATTACGAGGAATTCTGGAAGTGGTTCCAAAAAAGAGGATATTTGGAGACACTCATCAGATTCACTCCGTATGGTGGGATACGGTATAGTATCTACCATAAAATATGTAACATGAAAAATAGATTAAGAAAGAAATGGTACAATGAAGATAGAAAAAGCGGATGAGAGAGCTGTGATACAAATCCTTAGAGGAATTGCAATAGTGTTAGTTGTTATACACCATGTCATGAAGTGTTTTTCGCTTTCGAACGAATTGAATACCTTATTGACGATCATTAACACAGTCCATGTTGTTGTTTTTTTTGTAATTTCAGGTTGGCTTTTTGAAAAAAAGAAATGTAAGTATAGGAAGAACGGCATTTTTCTGTTTCTTAAGAAGAAGTTTTGTCAATTAATAGTTCCTTATACGACTTTTTCCTTTTCATTTGCGATTTTGATATGGTTGGGAAGCCATATTGAAGTGCTGAAACAAGCAACCTTGGCATTAGCTAAGGGAAGAGTTAAAAGTCTGGTTCAAATCATTGTTGATATCGTTTTATATAGAAATGTATATTATGAATCACTTTGGTTTGTCTATGCAATGTTTTTTTTAATGGCTTTAATGTTTTTACTTTATGATGATAGATTTGTGAGGCTCCCTTTTGTAATAAGTATGTTGCTATTGGCCACTTTTATAAAGTCCTATGCATGGATGCTAATTGATTTGGAACGATGGACGATTCTTAATAATACTATTATGTATTTTCCATGGATGCTGTTTGGAAGGCTGCTTTACACGAGGCTACACAATGGATTTGTAGTGAAGTGGAATATAGTTGCTATTGCAGCTCTTGTTCTTTCAATGTGTATTATTAGATGGTATTATATTGATCTTAAGTGTTTTATGGGACTATATGCTAGAGCTATTTGGCAAGGATTGGAATTTCTTGCAATAAGACTCTCTTTTTTGGCATTAGTGTTAGCCTTGTCCAAATGGTTAATTATAACGGATAAATATAAGCCGATTGAATATATTGGTGATATGTCGTATGATATTTATTTGATTCATAATCCTTGGATTGTATCAACCCTGTCTATTATTTTGAAGAATCGGGTTACGATACCTTTGGCTATTGTGATTGGCACAATAATGACTATTGTAATAAGTGTTACTGTAATTAATGTGATTAAGTGTTATTTAAATCCTATTTACAAGGTATACTTCGGAAAGATTTAATTAGAAATTTGACTCGTGCGTCCATTTCACTGAGGGGGTTAAAATCCTGCCTGAAAAGAGAATAATCACCTCGTTTGTTGGCTAGTCCGCATAAAATCAACTATATTATATGACTGTGTGAAAATACCTGTAAAGGTAAGAACATCAAAAATGCCATGTGTAAGCATGGCTACGCCGTCCGAAAATGCTGCCTCTACGTGGCGGACGGCAGGCAACGGGAGTGTGTCTGGACACCTCCGGCTAAAGCATCACGTTCTTTGCAATAAATAGCACATTCATAACTAACTAAAGAAATAAAGGAATAAGTTTGGAAAAGTTCTTTAGAAGATAGTCTTTAGGTATATTTCAATACAATAATCCGATATTTCAATTGGCTCCATGTTTACAAATATTCATAAGGAATATAATAATGCGAAACATTTTAGCTTTTAGACGTTGTACAGGTGAGGAAATCCGATGGCTTGTTGGAACTTTTGAGTCGCAATTTCCAACATCATCGAATTGGCAGATAAAAGAAGTTGATATCAATGAAGTTATACCGCTCTGTAAGTATGTGTATAGCAGGAGATTAGAATTTGCTAAAGAGAGCATACGAAAGTGCATTCGTTATGGTGTTCCACTGTTCTATCCGTATGTTGTCGAATATGATAATGGAGATACACATTTGGTTACATAGCTATAGATATTACCCATTGATGCCAAAACCAAACATTGCGGGAGAAACAATCTATTACGCGGGCAAATATTTCGCCTCTAATGTGACACATTTATTGAAAACATCATATAATAAATTAATTCAATTTTCAAATCCAGTATGTGGGAATATGTTGAGATATAAACTATATGGGATCCTATTTAAAATCGATATTGTTGGATTTACTTTGATGTATAATAAAATTGTCGATGAAATGAAGAGCTTTGATGAAACAGGAAAAGAAATAGCGTTACATTTTATTGCAGGAATTTCTAATATTTTTGAGAATGAAATGCAAAAATTCGATATTTTGAATATTACGGTTCAAATGTACCCCTGTTCCGAAGGAACGGATACCGGCAGTCTGGCGCTATGATACCGTGAGTCCGGAACAGGGATACCACATTTGCTACATGCGAGTTTACTCGCTTAATGCCGGATCCAACCCGTATACTTCACGCATGGATCTGTAATTCGCCGGGTCCGTCGGGATGATGTTGATCTTGTACGCATCATGCTTGATGCGATCCAGGATCGCTTCCGCGAGCGGACTGTCATCGCCTCCCAGTTGATCGAACCAGCCATTGCAATCATACTGAAAACAAAAGATGGTTGACGACTTCTTGCGTCTCCTATGGAGGAGTTCCAGTATATCGTGCTGTTCTGATGCGGTTGGCTTCAACAGCAGCCATTCATCGATGATCAGTAGAATCGGATTGGCATATTTGCTCTGGACCTTTTTGTAAGTTCCATCGTTACGTGCCATCTCTAACTCCAGGAGCAGGTCCGGAAGTCGAACGTATTTCGTAGTGTATCGACGCTTACAGGCCTCCATACCGAAAGCACATGCCATGTAGGTCTTTCCACTCCCTGTGGCACCTGTGATGAACAGGTTTCGATGCTCTGTGATGTACTCACAGGTTGCCAGACGCTCGATCAGGCTGCGGTTGAGTTTCCGCCCGGAGGTATAGTTGATATCCCCGATGTATGCATCTGGCTGGTCGAATCCGGCATTACGGATCAGCCGTTTCAGGCTGTTGCTCTTACGGTTGCTGTATTCGATATCCACCAGCATTCCGAAACGGTCTTCAAAGGAAATGTCCCTCATTCGGGCGTCCTGCAGCTGGGTCAGGAATGCATCCGACATGGATGTTAGACGCATTTCGATGAGTTTATCTATAGTGCTCTGTGTAGTCATGGTTCCTTACCTCCTGTAGTAATCCGCACCCCGTGTAAGTGCGTGGCTGCTTTTTTCTGAGCTCGTATGGCTATCGGTTACCGCAGCTTTGTCAGCTGGCTCTGTTCGGTCACTCCCGGTATCAAGTATGTTCTTGATGCTTTTATAGCTCGGAGTGGCTATAAAGGTGAGCGCCTTGCAGCAGGCGGCTTCCAGCCGATCGACAGAATACTTGTCGGCCAGCTTTAAAAGTCCCATGCAACTACGGTAGGATTGCTGTTCTACCAGCTTGGAGGTAAGGATTGCATCCACGGTCTGGTAGGTACTGGAACCGATGCGCTTCGCCCATTGCCGGAAGCGGTCGCCGTTCCACTCAAGATACTGCTGATGAGAAGGCGGCATATGCTCTGTGATTGTGCTATACTGACCTTTGCGACCATACAGTCGACGGTGGGACGCGATTCGATTGTGGTTGTAGAAAACCTCAATGGTCTTGTTTGTGACTCTCACATCAACTTTGCGCTTTATATACTCATGTGGAACGGAGTATAGCATTCCTGCAAACGCTATGTGATAATTGAACTGAACGGTGGCTTGTCTCCATTCCGCCAGTTCATATGGGGTAGCAGGTAACGGAGCCAGCAATGGCAGTTCTTCGTCGCGGAAGATTTCATACCGACTCCCCTCTTTCTTTTGGAACGGGCGATGGCTGAAATCTTCCAGTTTCTGCCGGATCGCCTGATTTAACTCACCGAGAGAAAAGAACTGCTCGTTCCGTAGCGCTGCTGTGATCCATGTGGAAATATTGCCTACACTGCCCTCGGCATTAGGCTTATCCTTTGGAGAACGGACGCGTGCCGGAATAATGGCGATGCTATAGTGTTCTGCCATTTCCTGATAGACGGCATTGATCCGTGGATCATTCCAGCTTTTATTATTATGATCCACAGCAGTGCGACAGTTGTCTGGCACGAGGATCTTTGCAACACCGCCAAAGTACTCGTACATGTGGATGTGTGCTGCGATCCATGACGCCTGTTTCTGATCCATAAAGGCTTCTACGTATGGATACTAACTGTAGGTCATAACACCTACGAAAATCTGGGCATCCAGAATTTCACCGGTATCTGGGTCGATGATGTGCGCAGGATCACCTGCCCAGTCGACCTCAATCTGCTCCGCAGGCTTGCGGTTGATATGCATAGTGGCGCGGCGCTTCTGCTCATCCTGCTGGATGTAGTAGCAGAACTGAGAGTACATAAGTGGCTCTTCTTTGGAGAGACGGCATTCTTCAAGATACTCTGTCCAAAGGAGCTTCTTATTCACCCCGTTTCGAAGAAGCTCTTTGCGGACATGCTCGAAATCGGGCATCCGCTTTAAAGTGGCTGGCTTCGCTTTCACTTCAGGGAAAAGCAACTTGCCTAAGACTGGATCGCTAAGTTTAGGATCCAGAGGCCAGACAAGATTTTGCTCTTTGGCTGCCTTCAGCACCTTGTTGACAGTTGTCTTGGATGCATTGCAGCTAAGGGCAATGTTGGTTTGGCTGAGATTCAATCCGGCAAGCCGGATGATCTCACGATACTTGGTCATAATGGTGACCTCCTTCGTAATGAATTTACGCTGCAAAGCGTATGAATTCATTATAAAGGAAACGGTACCATCTGACCGGAACCTCGGTATCCGATTCCCAGAATCGCGGTATCGTCTAAAATGGAACAGCGGTACTGTGGCGCCGGAACGGCGGTTCAGAATCGCCCAGAATACTCAGTTTGGAGAGAAGTCTGCCGTGCGGCCGGCAACGGAAAACGAGAAAACCGAGCTGCTCCGAATACGAGCAGAGGACAATGACTGATCGATTGCCCCCACTCCACGGTGGGGCTATTTTTATGAAGCGCGATTAGTTTTGACTAACCACCACCTCTAAAAATAACCGTGCGAACTTCTGAAGTTCACACGGCTAATAGAATCACTTCAACTTCTCAAGAATCTCATCAGCACTCATACCACCGGCCAGCAGTTTCTTAACCACAGCCTCGGCTTCCGACTTTTTCGCTTCTTCAGCTGCTTTCTGATCGTAAACGCTCCATAGCAAGTACCTGTTCCTCCACTCCTTTTTCTGCCATAATAGT
>ERZ834694.222-NODE-222-length-73173-cov-7.035655_pt1 | contig 73173 bp, 69 predicted proteins | sample MGYA00519691_ERZ834694 | MGnify/ENA primary metagenome ERZ834694 (study PRJEB31850, sample SAMEA3708758) | human gut metagenome | biome: human gut; feature: human-associated habitat; material: faeces | place: China | collected 2014 ... | reverse complement strand
CTTTGAAAGAGATCGGGATGTATCACATGATGAAGGAGTCCGCCGTGGAGAAGGCGAAGAACCGCGCGATTGAGAAGCTGCGAGAATCCTATCCCGGCAGCAGGCTTCAGGTATGGAGGACCGTCCACCGCATGATGCGGTGGCCGATCCAGCCGCCGGAGGATGATGCCGTGCTACCCCATCGGTGAGGAACGCCGGATGCACTGGCAGCGTGTCCTGCGCGGCGTGATGCATGGCTTTGTATCACAGGAGGCGTCCGGCTATGTAAGGTTACGCAAAAACTAAATAAGGTGTGATAGGAATAAAAGCAGGAGGGAGGTACGTCCGCATTTGCGGATGCATCTCCCTCCTGTGCCGCAGTGCCGAAGCACTGCGCAGCCTCTTTGTGGTTGTGTATGAAGGCGGCTACTTTATAGAAAGCTGTCTACCGTATCCAGCGCATTCTTTCTCCCTGCTTGAAAAAGAGACCAGCAGTAATGGCTGCTGGTCTCTTTTCTTTTTTCGCCGCTCTTGCAAAGCGGGAATGCTTTCAGAACCGCAGCGACAAGCAGCTCAGGCCACCGTCGAGCTTGCGGAATTCTGAGGTATCGACCGTAAGCGTCCGATAGCCCATGTCCTGCACGGCTTTGAGCACTGCCGGATAACCCTCGGGTACGATAACTGTATCGTTGACCCAAATGCAGTTGGCTGCATACGCTTCCTCCTCCGGGATCTCCACGCGGTGATATGTTTCAAAATCCGGCTTTGTGACAAACTCACCGGAGACGAGCATGTTGTTGTTTTCCAGATAATTGACACCTGTTTTCAGATGCAGTACTTTTTCGAGCGTGACCTCGGAGCAGGTCAGTCCATATTTGGCAAGGATCTCCGTCAGCTGACGGATGCCTTCTTCATTCGTTCTGGCCGACCGGCCGACGTAGAAATGGTCTCCGACCATCATCACATCGCCGCCCTCCAATGTTCCGGGATCTTGGATGTACTCGATATGGTCGTCGTCAAAAAACTTGCGGATCGCACTGATGATCTCATTCTTTTCGCCGTTGCGGGAGGCCGCACCGGGGTTGGTGATAATGGCACATTTACCCGTGATGAGTGCCGGGTCCTCGACAAAGCAGGAGTCCGGATAGCGTTCATCCGCCTCGAGCACTGTCACATCCACATCACACTGCTTGAGCGCTTCGATGTAGGAGTCGTGTTCTTTCAAGGCCAACGCATAATCGGGTTTACCGGGATACAGGCCGCTGGTGATTCCTTCGACCATTGCCTTGCAGGGACGCCTGACAATAACATGATTGAACTTTTTCATAGCCGCACCTCAATAAAGTATTGATACAGTTTTGCTTCCGGATACTGTATACAATATAATTGTATGCACGACATCAACAAAAGTCAACAGTATTTTATCTTTTTCATTGGTATATTTGCACATCCCCGACGTTGAAGTCGCTAAATACCCACCGTAAATAGAATAAACAGCAGCAGAGAACGAGGCCGTTGCCGCTCTCTGCTGCTGTTTTATTGTATTTTCATTCTTTTTATCCAGTCGGCTCTGTTACGCCTGATGAGGCGGCAGCGAGTCAAACTTGGCCTTGCTGCTGTCCCAGTGGACGTCTCGTATATACTGCTCCAGTTCCGAGGTTTTCTTTTCGCGGAATAGGCGGATGATCTCATAGTGCTGTTGATTGGCTTCCTCTAAAACGCTGTTTTCGTTGTCAGGGTTTTCAAACAGGTAGTACTTACGAATAAAATTGTTTTTCAGACGATTTAAGAGGTCGGTCATTTCTGTATTGGGGCAGCGGTTAAGATACACATTATGGAATTCGACCTGCAACTCGTAATACTTGTCTCCCAGTCCCGCGTGGATGGCCGAGTCCATCGCTTCCGCCAGGAACTGCATCTGGTTCAGATCCTCTTTGGTGATGTGCGGCATACACAATGCTGCGGCGCGGCCGTCCAGTGCACCGATGATCTCATAGAACTGCTGGACCTTTGTGGTATCGAGCGCCTTGACGCGAAAGCCCTTGCGCGGCAAGCTGTCGAGGTATCCATCTGATGCCAGCTGCACGAGCGCCTCACGGATGGGCGTGCGGCTGATGTTCAGCGTTTCGCTGACCTGCGCCTCGTTGATCTTATCGCCCGGATTTAAGCTGCCGGTGTTGATGCAATCTGAGATATAGCGGTAGACATGATCTTTCAGCGATAAATAGTGTTCCATAGCATTCTCCCATAAGGCTGCGGACGCAGCGCTTTTGATAGTTGTAAGTATACTTCATTTTCCTTTTCTTGGCAATCTTTTTCATCTTTATATTTTTTTCACAAAAAGTCTTGCAATTTTCAAACCGCCATGCTATATTATGCTTAAAGTATACAATATACTTTCCACAAAATACTTTATAAGAGGAGAAAATTGTTATGCTGTACGGTTGTCAGTCTATGGTCGGAAAGATCGAATCTATTTTGCTCAAGCGTCCCCAGCAGGCATTCATCAGCCAGGAGAACCTTAACAAGAATTGGGAGGCCTTCCGCTATTTCGGCTGCCCCGATTATGAAACGGTACTGAAAGAATATGCCGCTTTCGAAAAGATCATCACCGATCATGTCAAAAACGTCTACTACCTGCCCGAGGATGACCGCACCGGTCTTGACTCCATCTATGCGCACGATTCGCTCAAGGTCACGAAGAAGGGTGCGATCTACTTCCCCATGGGCAAGGAACTGCGCAGCAAGGAACACCTGGCCACGCAGGCCTATCTTGAGAGCATCGGCATCCCCACGTTAGGCGAGATTAAGGCCCCTGGCAAGATGGAGGGCGGCGACGTGCTTTGGATCGACGAGAAAACCGTTGCCATCGGCCGTGGTTACCGCACGAACGATGAGGGCATCCGCCAATTCAAGGAACTCACCAAAGGCCTTGTCGATGAGTACATCATCGTTCCCATGCCGCACGGCGAGGGTGAGGACTGCTGCCTGCACCTGATGAGTATCATCAGTTTTGTCGACACGGATAAGGCGGTCGTCTATTCGAAGTACATGCCCGTGTTCTTCCGTGAATATCTCATCGCCCGCGGCATCCAGCTGATCGAGTGCAATGATGAAGAGTATGACTATCTCGGCTCCAACCTGCTGGCGCTCGAGCCTGGCAAGTGCGTTCTGATCGCCGGCTGCCCCGACATCAAAAAGAAGGTCGAAGACGCTGGCGTGGAGGTCTTCACTTATGAAGGCAAAGAAGTTTCCTACCGCGGCACCGGCGGCCCCACCTGCCTGACCTGCCCACTGACCCGCCTTTAAGCCATTCCCGCAAGATAGGAGCCCACTATGGATAATTGGAACCAATTCTCCTTGGGGGGGATCGGTGAAGAGATCAAAGAGATCCTTTACTCTTATGTGAAAGCAGAGAGCATCACCTATTCTTCCGGAGAAAAGCAGGCGGAATCGTTCTTCCTGTCTTACTTCAAAAACCAGCCTTACTGGCAGGAGCACCCTGAGTGCGTTGGCACAAAGCCGGTCAAGGATGACCCCTTCGGCCGCGCGGCCTCTTTCGCCATGGTGCGCGGCAAGGGGGATAGAACCATCGTGTTCGTCCACCACAACGATGTGGTTACAGTGGAGGATTATGACCGTCTCCGCCCGTTGGCATTCAGCCCTGACGAGCTGGAGGTTGAGCTCAAAAAGAGAGCTGCCAGCTTCTCGGAAGAAATCAGAAATGATTTGGAGTCTGATGCGTACCTCTATGGCCGCGGTGTCTGCGACATGAAGGGCGGCGGCTCGATCCAGATGGCGTTGCTGCGCCGCTACAGTGAGCTGGTCCGCCGCTCGCCCGAGGCGCTGCCGGGCAACTTGATCGTGCTGGCCGTACCGGACGAGGAAAATCTCTCCGCCGGTATGCGTGCTGCCGTGAAGCTTCTGGCCGAGCTCAAGGCACAGTACGGCTTTACCTATCAGCTCATGATCAACTCTGAGCCCCATCAGCGCAAGGACCCCGAAACGGGTGTGTTCTCGATGGGCTCGGTCGGCAAGCTGATGCCGTTTTTCTACATCCGCGGCTATCTTGCCCATGTCGGCAAGGTGTTTGAGGGCTTCAATCCGATGGGCCTGCTCAGCGCGATCGTTCAGAAAACAGAGGTCAACATGGACCTCTCGGACATCGTCGGCAATGAGGCGGCGCCGCCGCCCACCTGGCTCTTTTGCCGCGACCGCAAGATCAAGTACGATGTGTCTATGCCGCTCTCCGCAGCCGGCTGCCTGAGTGTGTTGACACTGAACCAGACCCCTGTTACGCTGATGGAAAAGGTCAAGGGAATCTGCGAGGAGGCGTTTGACGAAGTTCTCGATAAGATGAACCGAAACTACGCCAGATTCCTCGAAGCCACACACCAGCCCGTCCATAAGTTGCCCTGGAGCCGGAAGGTCGTCGATTTTATGACGCTCTACGAGGATGCCAAGGCCGCCGGCGGCGAAGCATTTGAACGCGAATATCGATCTGAGCTCAAAACACTCCAGCAAAAGCTTGAGAACAACGAAATGACGCTGCTCGACTGCAACTTTGCCTTGCTCGACTTTGTCTACGGCTATATCACCGACCTCTCCCCGCGTGTGGTCTACGGTCTGATCCCGCCGTACTACCCCAATGTTTCCAACCGCTTTATCACCGGCCTTGCTCCGCAGATCCGCAGCCTTGACGTTGATCTGGACCGCTTCACCCGCGAGCGGTTCGGCCAGCACTATGTCTCGGAGGAATTCTACACCGGCATCTCTGACTTGAGCTACACGAGCATTTCCAACAGTGAAGAGATTTCCGCCGCGCTGTCTAAGTCCATGCCGTTTTACGGCACACTGTACGATATCGCGATCTCGGATATCGAAACAATCTCCATGCCGTGCATCAACATCGGCCCATGGGGCAAGGACTTCCACAAGCTTACCGAGCGCGTTTTGAAGCAGGATCTCTGCGAGCGTACCCCCGCAATTATACAGCACGCCATCGGATTAGTTCTGGCCGATGGTGACCGTCAGTAATCTATTCCCCAGCGCCGCAAACAATCCTCGGAATCACCATAAAGGACTCCCGGCTATCACCGCAGAGTCATGGCCGGGAGCCTCAATCTAAAGAAAGTTGAGGAACTCAGGATGAAATTAGCAGACCTAATTTCCGTTATCGTTTACGACTATTTATGGGGCCTTCCACTCGTTGTTCTGATTCTTGGAACCGGCGTTTATATTACTGTTCGCACGGGCTTTTTCCAGTTCCGCTGCTTCGGCATGTCCATGAAGCATGCGTTCAACAGCATTTTCCACCGCGAAAAGAAAGATGAGAACGATACCGGCGTTCTCTCCCCTCTTGAAGCAATGAGCACCGCGCTCGGCACCACCATCGGCGTCGGCAATATCGGCGGCGTTGCTTCGGCTATCGCTGTTGGTGGTCCCGGCGCCGTGTTCTGGATGTGGGTCGCCGGTCTTTTCGGCATGATCATCAAGATGGCCGAGATCACGCTGGCTGTCCACTACCGCTCTAAAGACGCCAACAACGAAGCTTACGGCGGCCCGAACTACTACATGAAAAAGGGCCTTGGCATCGAAAAGAAGTGGAAAGGTGTTTTCAAGGTTCTGAGCTTCATTTTCGCCTTTGGCTTTTTGACCGGCTACTTCATCAATATCCAGACCTATACCGTCTCTGAGGCGGTCGCCAACACCTTTAATATCGACATGATGGTCGTCGGCATCGTCTACACGATCGCACTGTACGTCATGATCAGCGGTGGCCTCAAGTCCGTCGGCAAGTTCGCCATGACGATGGTCCCCTTTATGTGCATCTTCTACATCCTTGCGGGTCTTTTCATCATGTTCCGCAATGCCCCGCAGATCCCGGCGATGTTCAAGCTCGTGTTCGACAGCGCGTTCAACGGCACTGCCGCGGCCGGAGGCTTTATGGGTGCCTCCGTCTCGCTGGCTATCAAGACCGGTATGGCCCGCTCAGTGTTCAGCAATGAGGCCGGTTGGGGCTCTGCTCCGATGATTCATGCCTCCGCTAAGGTCGATCACCCCATCAAGCAGGGCATGATGGGCATCTTCGAAGTTTTCGTCGATACCTTTGTCGTCTGCACGATCACCTGCATCGTCATCCTCATCACCGGCGTCTGGAACAGCGGCCTGGATGGCGCAACGCTGACCCTGTCCGCCTTCAAGACCGGCATCGGCTCCATCGGCCGCATCATTCTTGCGCTCGGCGTGTTCCTGTTCGGCCTCACAACCTCCAGCGGCGTCTATGCGCAGATTGAAGTGGTCGTGCGCTATCTGGTCGGCAACTCTAAGATGAAGGACAAGATCCTCAAGTTCTACAAGTGGACCTATCCCATCCCGAGCCTCGGCATGGTTGTCATCGCCGTTTATCTGGGCTATCCCGGCGCAACGCTCTGGCTCTTCTCAGACGCTTCCACAGCGCTCCCGATTTTGGCCAACATCATCACGCTCTTCCTGCTGACGCCGCGCTTCCTCGGCCTCATCAAGGACTACATGGCGCGCTACAAGCACGTCGGCACCGTCGATCCTGACTTCCCAATCTTCTATGAAAAGGAAGAGGACAACGAGGTCAAGGCGCGCGCAGAGTGGGCGGCCGCAGAGTAATTGAAAGAGAGTATTTCTTACTAAGTATATTACCCTACCAACCTTTTAAGCTGAGGGGGCATCCTGCTGTTTGATAGTGGGATGCCCTCCAGCGCTTATGCTGAGTTAAATTAAACAAGTAAGCATTGTTCATTGTGGATTTAGAGCGCAGAGTGAAGAGAAGCGCCAGCGTATGTAAGGTTACGCAAAAACTAAATAAGGTGTGATAGAACTTCTTTGCCGCAGCTGCCAGATTTTCATATTCAGAACGATCCTTCATAACTTTAGAGGAAAACGGAACTGCATGGGGTTCTATTTGCTCCACTTTCTGAACGGCAATCTGCTGTTTTTGAATATTCTCAATCTTCTTTTCCAGAGACGCTGCCTGCTGCTTTTTCTGCTGAGTTTGTGCGGTGAGTTGTTCCAATCGCTCCTGTTCCCGTTCCACCTTGAACTGTGTCACGGTCAAGTGTTCTTCGGAGCTGCCCCGTTCTCCACGCTCCACATCAGAATATCCGGCATTGCGCATGGCTTGGAAGAAATCATCCTGGAGGACACTGTAAGACTTCTGCAGTACCGGCTTGCCATTCTTCTGGAGAATAGGCACACCCTGTTCATCCAATGCCGGTTTGGACAGCCATTTTTTGCTGCTGCTCACCTGCATAATGGTTTCCTTGATTGTTCCCACAAGAGACTTGTCTTTGCACCTCTTGGACCAGAGGATCTGCTTCTCCACAACTGGGACATAGACCACATGGAGATGATAGTGGAACACATCCTGCCCCAGTGCTTCGGACATGGCCCGGTTACGCTCATCGGCGTGCATAACAGCGGAGAGAATATACTGTTCGCCGCCAACGATCTCTATGGCAGCTTTGTAAGCGTCCTCATAAAATCGCTTGGCAAACTCATATCCGCCATGGTTATAGAAGTAGGCGGAGTTTACATCAAAAATCAATTCCCCGTAAAGGTTGGCATCCGTTTTCAGGCCACGAGTGGAGATTACACCATCCTTTTCCATCTGTGCAAACATCTCTGCATATCCGGCGGTAGGCTTCTTAAAATGGATGTTCTGAGATGTACGTTCCGGTATAATATCTGGGTTGGTATAGGATTCTTTTTCTCGTTCGTTGTGCCGCTGGGCATTGCCTATTTTGGCAGCGGTCAGGTTTACGTTTCTTGCACTGGTACGGTCAATCCCGTCGTTTCTCGCCATAGAGCTCCTTTCACGTTTGTACGGCCTGCGGGCCGGAGCGCACTTCCTGCGGAAGTGTAATAACCCACTATGATACTTTCATCCTGCGGCTGCAAAGTATCGTGGGCTCTCCGAGGGGGATGCGGCTCCTGCGGGAGCCTCCCTGGCTTGTGTGTGCTATCCACACAGCAAGTCAGGTGTGGTCGGCATCCTTACTCTTGTAAGCAATCCTGCCGCCCACGGTTCGGGAAAATCCACCCGATTCTCCCGAACCATCCATCTCCAAATCTTCGGATTTTTCGATGGGGACGGTGGTGCGATACCAGAGTGCAGCTCTGTGCAGGAAATGCAATAAATGCAGAAATTGAGGTTTCATGCGGCGGGGTTCACAATGATTTTCACATCGGCTGGTCTACCCACCGACTGGCGTTCCGGTTCTTCCAACCGGATGTATCCATGTCCCTCCAACAGTTCCAGTGTCGGAAAAATCTCCTCCGTTTTCTTGAAGAACTTTCCCCGACACATCTGAAAAAGCTCAGAACGCTTGATCACCGATACGTTCTTCTTTTTCAGCTTTGCCAAGACAAATTTGGCTTTCTGGATGGTCAAGTCAGTGCCCATCATGGAATAGGCGTAGGTGGAATGAGCCAGAAAGTATTTGCCGATTTGAATCGCCTTGCTCATCGTAGAAGCTGTCACTTCTGCTTTATCATCTTCCATATCAGCACAGTGCAACAGTCCCGCAATCCGGAGTACGGCACCGATATATTTGCTTGCCCAATCGGAAATTGCCTGTCCCTCGCCAACCAGAAACTTCTCATGTTCCTGAAAGTAATCAGCCATCAGGTCAAAGGCTTTTTCTGAAAGGCGTACCGTGTGGGCATCTCCATCAATCGGCAGAGCCATCAGGCGAAAAATCAAGCTGCGGTAAGCGGCGGTTACTTCGGGCGGAATCGGCTGGGTACGAAAGACCCGGCTGCCAATTCTGGACGGTGGGGACGCATACAGGAAGCGGGCAATCAAGCCCCGCCCTGTCATGGTGGTATTGGACATGATTTCGTCCAGCACACTGGGCTGAATTGAGAGGATAGCCGACAGTGCCGGGTGCATGATGCACTCTGCTTCACGGGTCATTCGATCCACATAAATGGCATCCCCACAATGGCCTTTCAGCCAGACATCAATGTTGGATTTGTTGGAATACCGTCCTGCCATGATGTCAAAGATACCTCCTTCCGTAGAGATCACCGAGAATACCCCGTTGTTAGATGCCATCAAGCTGGTCAGCGCTTCACTGGAACAATCGTCCGCAAAAAAGCGAACCGGCTTTAGTGCTGGAGTTTCTTCCAGCTGCTCCTGAAGTTGCTGCAGCTCCAACTCCATTTCCCGGCTTTCCTTGCGCTCCAGCTTCTTTTGCAGACCAGAGATCTGGCGCTCCAGAGATTCCCGTTGCAAATGGTTTTCCCGTATTTCCATGCTGTGCGCCTTGTTATATTCCTGTTCATACTCATAGAGGAATGTGGTCATATCCCGCATGACGCTGGACTTTCGCTCCCCTGGGGCAGCAATCACTACTGTGTATAGACTTAAGGGCTCGAAGTATCCCGGCGTTCCCTCTATCTTGTATTTTCCTTGTAAGCAGGTAGCCAGCACACCCAGGCTGATCACCGCTGCCATGTCAGGGGCAGTCTGACTGTGTTCAGCTACCGCACTCACATAATTCCGAACCACATCCGGGAGAGCATCTACCGGAAATGCAGGCAGGTCACTCCACTGTGGAGTCAGCGGAACAATAGGTTGAAAAACCGGTGACGACTCCGCTTTTGGAGTGTAAATCTCCCGGCAATGCTCGATTGCTTTCTGAATGGTGATTGCACCATACGTTGTGCCGGATTGCTGCCGATCCCATTTATCCCGCATCAATCCCGACTGCCGGAACATAGTGTCCATCTTGGCAGCATCCCGTCCTGTCCAAAAGGCGAGATGACTGCACAACGCCAGATCTGCCTCTGATGGGGACGAATATCCCTCCAACGAACCGTTCCAAAGGGCTGTGAACGCTGTCCCATTCTTACTGCTTTTCGCCAGTTGCAGAAGCTGCTCCATGCTTAAATCAGAGTTTTTTGCATTTATTGCATTTTCTGTACTTGCTTCTGGCCTGCGCATGAACTTGTCCAGCAGTGTTTGTAGTTCCTGTGTTCGGTCCCCATACTCATAATCCTCGCAGCGGTTGCCGGTCACTGTAACATATTTGTTGGTTGCTCCCGCCACATAGACCTCGATTCCGGCTTGATGGTTCATAATATAGAATCGCTTGGTATCATACTGAAACCTTTTTGCCGAAAAGAGAATATGCAGACCGTTTCCGCTGGGGCTGTACTCGGTATAGCTGTGCAGTAAGGCCACAATTTCTGCGGCGGTCTGGGTATAATAGCCGCTGTCCGAAACGCAGTTGTCCAGGTCAATCGCACAGATGCCGTTGAAAATGCCAATTCCAATGCCATCATATCCGCTGGCCTGTACTGCTGTTTTATAAGGTACGAAGCTGGAAGGATCGTTGCTTTTTGCTCCCAGGCCGGCTTCCGGCTGGTATGGCACCTTCGTTTTCCTCCCATTCCGTTCCTCGTACTTCCAGCAGCAGAACAGACCATTTTGTATGATGCTGTCTGGTAAAGCTGTCAAATTCTGTTCCTCCTTAAATAATTGTTGAATTTGGCAGCTGTCGTGTTATAATATCCTTGCTGAGTGATAGTCACACGGCAGCTGCCGTTTGTACTGTCCACCAAGAGTTCTCATCTGCCAGGATGAGGGCTCTTTTTTTATGCGGTTTCCGGCTGGAAGTATCCAATTTCCTCCCACACCTTTCTGTCGGGGCAGTAGTAGTTGTACTCGTTGGAGTTTTCCAGCTTGATCGCATAGCCGAATTTCAGGATTTCCTGCTGCAAGCCAATGCGCACATACTGGGCATCTTTGTGCATGGCGGCTGCAATCTCGGTGATGGGGACATTGCGTCCAGTGAAGGGCGGCAGTTCGACATAAACTTTCTTCTCCATATGAATGACCTCCTTATTGCCAATATGCGAATTATTAGTTCGTATTTTGATTATAAGCCATCCACGACAGCTTGTCAACACAAAATACGAAAAAATCATTCGTATTGCGACCTTGTAATTCGCACAGCTTCGTGTTACAATACAAACGAGGTGATGACAATGCACAGCAACCCAGCCGAAATTGGCGAGAGAATCAAGGCAGCCCGCAAGGCCGCTCACTTGAGCCAAACGGAGCTGGCACAGCGTCTGGACAAGACGATGCGCACAGTTCAAAAATACGAAAGCGGTGAAATTGAGCCATCCATAGCGATGATCAATGCCATCGCCAAAATCTTAAACATATCTCCGGCAAACCTGATTGGCTACCAGAAACCTGAAATCCAGCTGGACAGCCTGTCTGATGTAATTGCGGTTCTTTACCAATTAAACAAGAAGGCCGGTATCCGGTTCGAAATCGATGTCCAGCGCCCGCCCCACAGCGAAGAATGGTCCTGCTCCCTGAAATTCAAGGGAAATGACCACTCCGCAGAAATGAATGATTCCCTGTGCCTGATTTTGGAAGAGTTCCGGGACGAGCGTGAAAAGCTGGAAACCTATTGGACCGATCAAGAATCCTTTGACCGCTGGATTGAAAAAGAACTGGCTTACTACGCAGGTGCCAAGTTGCAGGACAAGGAAGTGGAAGCTCTCTCCGATTTGGAGCGCATTCAGCGGCGCAACGAACTGGATCAGCAGATGCTGGAGAAAATGAAAAAGGCCGCCGAAGAAAACGGCGACCAGAAATAACGGTGGGTGTTACATACCCCTGTCAAATTTAATTTGAAAACGCTGGGAGAAAGGAAGTTTGAGATTTTTTGAGATTACCCAACGGATATGGAAGCGTAAAGAAAATGTCCGGAAAGCGAAGAAGACCCTATGCAGTGAGTAAAACCGTAGGGTGGCATGTTAACCCAGAAACAGGCAAGTCCGTTCAAGAACAAATCACCATCGGCTATGCAGCAACCAGAGCAGAGGGGCTGCAAATGTTGGCAGAGTATAACAACAACCCCTTTGACATCAAGGCATCCAAAGCCACCTTCCAGGAAGTCTATGAACGCTGGTCAAAGGAGAAGTTTCCCACCATCTCTAAGTCAAATGTAAAAGGCTATGAGGCGTCCTATCGGGTGTGCGGAACACTTTACAACAAGGTGTTTCGGGATATTCGGCTGATGGACCTCCAATTTGTGGTGGACACCTGCGGGAAGAATTACCCCACCCTGAAAAAGCTCAAGGGGCTGTTCAACCAACTGTACGCCTACGCCATGAAAAACAACATCTGCAACAAGGATTACTCCGAGTTTGTAGATTTGAGCCGGTACAAGGATAAGAACCCCAACAAGCGCGACCGGAACAAATTCACAAAGGAGCAGATTGCCCGCCTGTGGGAGCTTACAGAGGACCCGTACTATCAGATCGTGCTGATGCTGATCTACAACGGTTGCCGCATCTCGGAGTTCCTCGACTTAAAGAAGGAAAACGTACATTTGGAAGAACAGTACTTTGATGTGATCGCCAGCAAAACCGAAAATGGCCTGCGTAAAGTTCCTATTGCCGACAAGGTGCTGCCATTCTACAAAGCGTGGTACGAAGGTTCTCAGTGTGAATACCTGCTCCACACGCCGGATCAAAAGCACTTTGATTACAAAAACTACTACGACAGTTACTTCACGCCCCTGATGGAGCAGCTTGGATATGACCAGACGCCGCACTGTACCCGGCATACCTGCATCTCCATGCTGACAGAGGCCCATGTAGACCAAACCATGATCAAGAAGATTGTGGGACACTCCGGTGCCATGACGCTCACCGAACGTGTCTACACCCACCTGGATATTGAAACACTGGTGGAGGCAATCAACAAGATCTAAACGGAAGAAGGAAAAGCCGTGCAGCACAAAAAAGCAGGAGATGCACTCCTTGCGGAATGATCTCCTGCTTCATAAGGCTTTTTTCGCTTGCGATTCTTGTTCCTTGTGTGCTCCTTGCTTGCTTCTTACGAAGCAAAACGGACCACTTTCGAGGACCACGCACAGCTCCAAAAGTACTGAATTTTCCTGCAAATCGACGTCGTGAGACGTACTGAGAAGTGGGGAAAATTAGCGCTTGGAGAACTGAGGCGCGCGACGGGCGGCCTTCAGACCGTACTTCTTGCGCTCCTTCATACGAGGATCGCGCGTGAGGAAGCCGGCCTTCTTCAGGACGGTGCGGTACTCGGGGTTGACCAGCAGCAGAGCGCGGGCCACGCCGTGGCGCAGAGCGCCGGCCTGACCGGACACGCCGCCGCCCTCGACGGTGGCAACGATGTCGACCTTGCCGAGCTCCTCGGTAGCGGCGAGGGGCTGACGGACGACCATCTTCAGGGTCTCGAGACCGAAATACTCGTCGATGTCGCGGCCGTTGATGGTGATAGCGCCGGTGCCGTTCTGGAAGAGGTGAACGCGGGCGACGGAGGACTTTCTACGGCCGGTGCCGTACAGATAAGGCTTCTTGGACTGATACATTCTTCTCTTCCTCCTTAGACTTCGTAAGCTTCAGGCTTCTGAGCCTGCTGCTCGTGGGTATCACCAGCATAGATGTGCAGACGCTTCAGGGAGTCCTTGGTCACGGTGTTGCGGGGCATCATGCCGCGCACAGCCACGCGCATCGCAAGCTCGGGCTTCTCCTGCATGAGGATGCGATACTTGGTCTCCTTCAGACCGCCGACCCAGCCGGAGTGCGTACGATAGTACTTCTGCTCCATCTTGTTGCCGGTGAGGATGGCCTTGGAAGCGTTGATGATGATGACGTTGTCGCCGCAGTCGGCGTGCGGGGTGTAGGTGACTTTGCGCTTGCCGCGGAGCAGATCAGCCGCAGCAACGGCGGTCTTGCCCATGGGCTTGCCGGCAGCATCGATGACGTACCACTTACGCTCGATGTTGCCCTTGTTCGCCATAAAAGTGGACATGGTGTGTTTCCTCCATATTGATCTATGAATGAAAGCTTGTGCTTTACATTTTTATTGTCCCTTGGTAAAATCGGAACGAGTTTATTTATAGCATCTGCGCGCGAGAATGTCAACACCATTTTAATTTAGCGCAAGCAATGCTCGTAAATTCTCTCGTTTTCTTTTATTATCTCTCAATTTCTCAAATCTCAAAATCGAAATTCTTTTATTTTTCGCAAGGAGCTGTACCTATGCAGGAAATCTTGGGCCTCGTGCGCCGCTGCGTTACGGACTACGACATGATCCAGGAGGGCGAGACGGTCGCCGTCGGTGTCTCCGGCGGCAAGGATTCGCTCGTCACGCTCACCGCGCTCGTGCGCCTTTCCAAATTCTACCAGAAGCCGTTCAAGGTCGCGGCCATCACGGTCGAAACGGGTGTGCCGGGCATGAGCTTTGATGCCGTGGCCGACTATTGCGCGGCGCTCGGTGTCGAGTACATCCGCGTGAACGTGCCGATCTACGAGATCGTGTTTTTGGAGCGCAAGGAGAAAAATCCCTGCTCGCTGTGCGCCAAGCTCCGCCGCGGTGCGCTTTCGACCGCGATGAACGAGCACGGCATCAAAACGATCGCGCTCGGCCACCACTACGACGACGCGGTCGAGACACTTTTGATGAATCTTCTCTTTGAGGGCCGCATCGGCTGCTTCCAGCCCGTGACATACCTGAGCCGCTCGGACGTGACGCAGATCCGCCCGCTGCTCTATGTGAAGGAGCAGCAGGTGCGCAATGTCGCGGCGAAGCTCGATCTTCCCATCGTGCACAATCCCTGCCCTGCCAACGGTGAAACGCGCCGTCAGGAGGTCAAGGAGCTCATCGAGTCGCTCTCCGAGCGCTACCCAGACCTCAAGCAGAAGCTCTTCGGCGCGATGCAGCGGTATCCGCTGTACGGCTGGGATACAAAAAATTCGGAAAAGTGACGTTGTCACTTTTCCGAGAATATTTCACTGCGCTTTGTGCCTCGGTTGGCCGCTGAAAGAGGCCAATTCGACACACGCTTCGCGCAAAGTGTTTTCTGCCACGCGCATGTCGCGGCAGAAAACGATTAAAATCTTTTCGTGCCTATGGGCACCTGGGCAGCCGTTAGCAGCTTTGCTGCTCTACGGATGCCGCGTACCCCTCGCGGGTAAAAACTCTACGAGGCTTTTGTCCTATGTACATTAAATAAACACCAGCCTCAGCAAGATCAGCAGTGCGAGGCCCGGCACGCCGAGGACGGCGATGACGAGAGCGTTGAAAAGATTCAGCCCCAGCGAAAGCTTGGCGAGCACGCCGAGCGTGCTTAGAATGCCGAGCAGCGCAAAGCCGAGCAGCGTGTTGACGAGCAGCTTGCCCGCGAGCTTCAATGGCGCGGCGAACAGCCTGAGCACCGCGAGCAGCGCAAACACGGCAAACAGGACAAGCAGTATTTTTTCCGTTATCCCCATTTTGCGACCCCCTCGCTGCACGTTTTGTACACGGCTTCGCCGCTGCGCTCCTTGATCTGGCGCAGCAGGTAGTCATAGCGTGAGAGCTCAGCGTTGATCTCATACACGCAGGCGTCGACGAGCTCCGGCGCGCAGACCGCGTTGAAGCGCGCGTACGCCTGCGACAGCGCGACACGCGTGTCGCTCAGCTCGCTGAACAAGTCCTGCATGGATGCATCGCGCGCGACGTCACAGCGCAGCAAATTGACCTTTCGCATGTTTTCGCCCTCCCATACCTCTGCAATGTCAGTGTATGGAAAGTGTGGACAAATATTCCTCTTTTCAAACAAGGAGCCAAGTATGGAGCATGAAGATTATATGCGCGAGGCGCTGTCTCTCGCGCGCGAGGCCGCACAGGAGGGCGAGGTGCCCGTCGGCTGTGTCATCGTCAAAGACGGCGAGATCATCGGCCGAGGCCGCAACCGGCGTGAGGAACTGCAGCGCACCTCCTCGCACGCAGAGATGGAAGCCATCGCACAGGCAAATGAACGTCTGCGCTCCTGGCGGCTCGACGGCTGCACGCTCTACGTGACGCTCGAGCCCTGCCCGATGTGCGCGGGCGCGATCGTCAACGCGCGCATCCCGCGCGTCTACTATGGCGCGCGCGACGAGGCGATGGGCGCCTGCGGCGGCGTGCTGAACCTCTTTATGGAGCGTTTTCCCTTCCGCCCCGCGCTCGTGGGCGGCATTCTGAAAGACGAATGCCGCGCCGTGCTGGCCGATTTTTTCCGCACGCTGCGGTGATTTCAATTTGTTCACATAATGCCCGATTCATTTAACACTTTTGTAACACTTTCCCTCGAACTTTGTTAACATGCGTCCTTTATCTTAATCCTTGCAAGAGACAATAGCTTCTTTTCATCCAATCTTCCATCTTATAAGAAAAGGGACGCCGTGAGGCGTCCTTTTTCGTTATATTCTGATGTAGGATGGCATCACGGATCGAAGTCCGCCGCCGCGCCGATGCCGAGTGCAATGCACGCGCCACCGGCGTAGAAGAGAATTTCGGCCAGTGAGGGACGCGCGGCCAAAGCTGCCGCACAAAGGATGACGCTCATCGTGCTCGCGGGAATCAGTAGCCGCGGCGCACCGCCGCGGAACGCAAACGCCGCAAATTCGAGCAGCAGCACCGTCAGCGCCGCGAGCGCCAGCGTTTCGACATAGTAGTGGCGCAGGACAGAGTCCGCCGCATGCTCGCGGTAGAAAAGGATCAGCGCAAGCACCATCGCGCATACGGGCACGAGCAGCACAACGCCGGGGAATTCCGCCTTGCGGCGCAGCGCGGTCGTAGCGTACAGCAGGCATGCCGCGCCGACTGCCAGAAAAACGGACAGGATCATCATAAGCGTCGTGCGGAGCGAGAACACCAACGAGCACACCGCCGAACCGATGAGGGCAAAGCCGCCGAGCACCATCAGCATGACCGCAAGCGTCGAGCGGTCAAAGGCGAAGTAGAGGTCCATGCTGCCGCACAGCTCGCGCTGGGCGGGATAGCGCCGCGCCATGATGAGCGCTATGACCGCCGCAACGATGAGCACCGCGGGCAGCGCCATGGTGTTTAAGTCCATCGGGACGGGAAGTCCGTCCGCGTCAAAGCCGACTGCCAGCAGGCGAAGGCGTGCCAGCGCCGCTGCCGCAGAAAAAAGCACCAGCAAAAGCCAATGAAGAATTTTCACAAAACCGAACCCTTTCTTTTTCCGGAATACGGCGCGCACAGCGCCGGAAAACATCTATTTATTGATGATAGCACACTCATCCCCGTTTGTCCATGAATCATTTTGCGGACAAGTCGGTCATACACTGATAAAAACACTGTCACTTAAGCATCGCGGCCGTGGGCCGCAGGGAGGAACACACCTTGAAACAGCTTCTTCGCATCACGATATTATTGATCGGCCTCATCTGGATCCTCGCATGGGCGGCGGCAGGCCGCTTTGACGACACGCCGAACACACAGGACGGCTCGGAATCTCCCCTGCCGAGCGGTGAGATCGCCGCCCCCGGCGAGCGCGACAGCGCAAAAACGCTGCGCGTCCAAATTCAGGGCGAGGTCCAGGAGATGGACATGGGCACATACCTTCTCGGCGTGCTGCGCGCGGAAATGCCCGCCTCGTTTGAGGAGGAGGCGCTCAAGGCACAGGCCATCGCCGCGCGCACCTACACGCTCTATCGCATCCGCGGCGGCGGCAGTGCCAACCATCCAGACGCCGACGCCTGCGACGATCACACCTGCTGCAAGGCGTATTTGAGCGCCGAGCAGGCTGCGGCCAACTGGGGCAGCATGGCTGTCTACTACGAGGAAAAACTCGCACGCGCCGTAAGCGAAACGGACGGCGAGGTCATTTTGTACGACGGCGCGCCCATCCTCGCCGTGTTCTTCTCGTCCGCCGACGGCAGCACGCAGGGCGCGGGCGACGTGTGGATGAACGACCTGCCGTATCTCCAAAAGGTCGATAGCCCCGAGACGGAAGAGCTCGTACCGAACTACTACTCGGTCGCAACGTTCACGGCAGCGGAATTTAAGTCTCTCATCCTCGCCGCCAAGCCGGACGCCGACCTCTCCGGCAGCCCCGAGGGATGGATCCGCGATATCGTGCGAAATGACTCGGACTATGTCGCCTCCGTCACGGTCGGCGGCGTCAAGCTGCGCGGCAATGACCTGCGCACGATTCTCTCGCTGCGCTCGCCGTCGTTCACCGTGGAATGCAAGGACAATGCCTTCACGTTCCACGTCACAGGCTACGGCCACGGTGTCGGCATGAGCCAGTACGGCGCAAATATCCTCGCCAAGCAGGGCCTTTCCGCCGAGGAAATCGTGCAGCACTATTTTTCGAACACCACCGTCGGCTATTATGACGGCTGAGGCATCGCGGATATTGCAAAGCGGCGGAAATATTGCTATAATACCAAGATAAAATACGCAAGGAGGCGGGAGAAATGAAGAGCAAGCGTTTTTTGTGTCTGCTGCTTGTATTGCTGATGGTCTTCTCCCTCACCCCCAGCGAAACGAGGGCCGAGACGACTGTCTATTTCACTGCCGTCAACGACCAACTTTTGCCCGATCTGAGCGATGAAACGATGCCGTTCTGGTCGGGTGGGCGGCTGTATGTCCCCTCCACGGTCATCACCGGCACGGACTTGGGCCTTTTCTACTCCCGCAGCCGCGACAAGAGCACCGCCGTCGTCTACCGGCAGGGCAGCGCACTGACGTTCAACTTCGCCGCCGGCACCGTCGCCGACCAGAACGACCGCCAGTACAGTGGTCCGGCCATCGTGCGCAGCGACGTTGTGTTCCTGCCGCTCGACCTTTTGACGCAGTTTTTCTCGCTCGATTACAGCTACACGCGCGTGACCTATGGTTACCTGGTCCGCGTCAAGAGCGACACGGTCGTGCTTTCCGACGCGAAGTTCATCGACGCCGCGGCCATGTCCATGGAGCAGCGCTACAACGAATACATGAAGACGCACAGCGACTCGAACGATCCCGGCAACACGCCGGATCAGAACACCGACGGCGACCGCGACCTCGTCTGCCTCGCGCTGCGCGTGACGGACGAAGAGAGCGCAAACGTCCTGCTCGACACGCTCGCAAGCGACAACGCGACGGCGACGTTTCTCTTCTCGGAAGAGCAGCTTTCCTCGCTCGGCGATCTGCTGCGCCGTGTCGTCATCAGCGGCAACGCCGCCGCGCTGCGCATCGACGCTTCCGGCGGCAGCGCGCGCACTCTCAGCGCGATCGAGCGCGCAAACAACGCGCTATGGGCCGCGTGCAACGAAAAAGCGCGGCTCGTCGCGCTCTACGGCGCGTCGGACAAGACGCTGCGCGCCGTGCGCGCCGCGGGCTACTGCCCCATTGACTTTGACCTGGATTACAGCGGCGGTCTTCCCACCGCGGCGCAGGCCGCCAGCAGCATCGCGCGTCAGGCCCGCTCCGGCGGGTGCATCGCCTATCTCGGCGCTGACACCGCCGTGCAGGCAGATTGGAGCACGCTGCTCTCTCGCCTCCGCTCGTCCTCGCGCCTCATCACGGCGCTCAACGAGCTCGCGGTCACAAAGGACGCGTGACGGTTTTACAAATTGTTCAGGAAAAGCGCACTATTTCGCGTATAATAAACAATAACACAGAAGAAAGACACACGCTTGTGTGAAGGAGGAAACCAGCATGGCACGCAATATTCTTGTCGTGGAGGACGACAATAATATTTCCAACCTCATTAAGATGTATCTCGACAAAGAGGGCTTCGACGTCCGCATCGCCGCCGACGGCGGCAAGGCCGTGGAGGAATTCAAGGAAAAAGAGCCCGACCTCGTGCTGCTCGACGTGATGCTCCCCGTGCTCGACGGCTGGGGCGTGTGCGCCAAGATCCGCGAGACGTCCAAGTGCCCGATCATCATGCTCACCGCCAAGGGCGAGGTCAATGACCGCATCCACGGCCTGGAGATGGGCGCGGACGACTATGTTGTCAAGCCCTTTGAAATGAAGGAGCTGCTTGCGCGCATCAACGCCGTGCTGCGCCGCAGCGAGATCCCCGAGGACACGCACAAGCGCCTCACGTTCGACAAGCTCATCATCGACCTCGACTCCTATGAGCTCATCGTCGACGGCAAGAAGATCGACACGCCGCCCAAAGAGCTGGAGCTTCTCTATCACCTCGCCGCCACGCCGAACCGCGTTTACACGCGCAACCAGCTCCTTGACGAGGTGTGGGGCTTCGACTACTTTGGCGACTCGCGCACAGTGGACGTGCATGTCAAGAGGCTCCGTGAAAAGGTCGAAAACGTCAGCGACCAGTGGGCGCTCAAGACTGTCTGGGGCGTCGGGTATAAATTCGAAGTGAAGTAATTCAGTATGCCGGAAGAAAGCAAAGAGAAAACACAGAAAAAGCGCTGGACGCTCAAAAAGGTCAGGACCCGCTGCCGCACGATCTACTGGCAGAATTTTCTGCTCACGGCGAGCGTCGTCATGCTGACGCTGGCGCTGCTCGGCAGCGCGTTCTTCGCGCTGACGTATTCCTACGCCATCGACGAGCGCAGCGAGCAGATGCAGAGCAAGGCGACGGTCGTGTCGCACATGGTGTCGTCCTACATGGAAAACGGCTCGCTCACAGGGCTGCGTGAGCTGGCAGACTTCGCTTCGAACGTGACGGATGCAGAATTTCTCATCTGCAACTCGGACGGCAACCTGCTGCTGACGACCGATACAACTCTCGTCAACCGCGTGCTGACCGTGCCGCAGGACGTGGCCGAGGGCGCGATGAGCGATGACACCTACGCCGTGCGCACCACGCTCGGCGACATCTATGAGGACACGCACTTCGTCGTCGGCGTGCCGATCGTGAGCGAGGGCGCAACCGTCGGCTTTGTGCTGGCGGTGACCGGCGCGCGGGCGCTGACGACGATGTGGCGCACGTTTATTGGATTGTTTTTCATGACGGCGGTGACGGTGCTGTTGCTCTCGTTCGTCGTGAGCGCGTGGGTCAGCATGCGCCAGTCGCGCCCCATCCATGAGATGGCGGAGGCGACGCGCCGCTTTGCCGAGGGCAATTTCGACGTGCGCATGCACAACTACGAGGGTGTGACGGAGATCTCCGAGCTCGCCGAGTCGTTCAACAACATGGCGGACTCCTTACAGGAGACCGAACGCCAGCGCCGTGAGTTCATCGCCAACGTTTCCCACGAATTAAAGACCCCGATGACGACCATCGCGGGTTATACCGACGGTATTCTGGACGGCACGATCCCGCCCGAGCAGGAAAAGGAGTACCTGCGCATCATCTCGGACGAGGCGCGGCGGCTTTCCCGTCTCGTGCGCCGCATGCTTGAGGTCTCGCAGCTCCAGTCGCGCGACTTGACGCGCACGAAGGCGCCGTTCGACGTGTGCGAGAGCATGCGCCGCGTGCTCATTTCGATGGAGAAGAAGATCACCGACCGCGGGCTTGACGTCGACGCCGACATTCCCGACAGCGGCATCATGGTGCTTGGCGACAATGACCTCATCACGCAGGTCATCTACAATCTGCTCGAAAACGCGACAAAATTCGCCCGCAAGGGCTCCGCGCTCTATCTCGGCGTAACGACGCTCAACGGCAAGGCGCTAATCTCGGTCCGCAACGAGGGCGACACCATCCCCGCCGAGGAGATCCCGCTGCTCTTTGAGCGCTTCCATAAGAGCGACAAATCCCGCTCCGAGGATAAGGACGGCGTGGGCCTCGGGCTCTACGTGGTCAAGACCATTCTGGACCAGCACAAGGAGCACATCGCCGTCACAAGCGAAAACGGCCTGACGACGTTCACCTTCAGCGTGACGCTCGCCGGCGGGCAGACCGCGCAGTAAAGTCCCCATCAGGAGAAGCAAACACTATGGATCACGAGAATCAGGATATTCCCCAGAGCGGGCAGGGCAATGAGCCGCGCGAGGTCGTGCTGCGCTATGAGGCACCGGTCACGCCCATCGTGGAACACTACATTCAGCCCACACCGCTGCCCGGACAGCCGAAAAAGGACCCGCCGCGTAAAAAGCGGAAAGGACTTAAAATCTTCCTTTTCTGCATGCTCGGGCTGCTCATCGTCAGCGGCGTCGTCACGGCGCTGTGGCTCGGCGGCGCGTTCGACGATCACCGTTCCTATCACGACGATGATTTTGAGCAGCGCCATGACGAGGATTATTACGATAACAACGAGCATGGCGAAACGACCATCAAGCGCCTGCCCAACACCGATCAGGTCAAGCTCCGCTACAACGAGAGCCACGGCGAGGCGCTGACGATCCAGGAAATTTACCAGAAAGTCAATCCCTCCACCGTCACGGTGCTCACCGGCAACCGCGACGGCAGCGCCATGGTCGGCACAGGCGTCATCTTCACCGAGGATGGCTTCATCCTCACGAACGCCCACGTCATCGCGGGCGGCTCGGAGTGCTACGTCGTGCTCGACACGGGTGAGGATTACCGTGCGTGCCTTCTGGGACTTGACGAAGAAAAGGACCTCGCTGTCATCAAGATCGCGGCCAGCGGCCTTCCCGCCGCGGAATTCGGCGACTCTGACGCGCTGACCGTCGGCGATCCGGTGTACGCCATTGGCAACCCGCTCGGCGTGGAGCTGCGCGGCACACTGACCGACGGCATCGTCTCCGCCATCAACCGCGACGTGTACGTCGACGGCGTGACGATGACGCTCATTCAGACGAACGCCGCGCTCAACAACGGCAACTCCGGCGGCCCGCTCATCAATGTGTACGGTCAGGTCGTCGGTATCAACACGATGAAGATGGGCTCGTCCTCCACCACGAGCGTGGAGGGCCTCGGCTTTGCCATTCCCATCGCCTCGACCGCCTATATGATCAATGACTTGATCGCCTACGGCGAGGTGCACGGCGAGGTGATGATCGGCATTTCGGTGCAGCCCGTTCCCGTCACGGCAGAAAATGGCGAGAGCGCGCTTCTCGTCATGGAGGTCACGCCCGGCGGCCCCGGTGAGGAAGCCGGCATCCAGAAGGGTGACCTTATCGTAGCGGCCGACGGCGAAGCGTTGACAAAGTCCACCGACCTTCTGCGTGTCCGCCGCCGCCATGAAGCAGGCGAAACGCTCAAGCTCTTAGTCGAGCGCGACGGTAAGCGCTTCACCGCAGACGTTGTTTTACGCGAAAGCGACACATGAGGATATCGACATGAAGAAAAAGCAATTTGCACTTGGCTCGCTGCTCCTCGGCGCCGCCTCCTGGCTGTGCCTGTGGGGATTGCAGCACATTGAGCGCCGCATGAAAAAGAAACAGGAAAAGTAAAGAAAGCTGCTCTCAAAAAGAGGGCAGCTTTCTTTACTTCCCACTTCACACACAGCTTTGGATGGAATTCACGCGAGCCTCCAGTTTGATCACATTTCTCACTGTGCGGACAATCGAATTGATTACTGCATGCAGATGTGGCAATCTTTCCAAGAATTCCCATACTTACTGTTCCGCCAGTCTTGATCACGTTTTTTGTAATTACGACATCTTTCCCTGCACTCGCACAAAAGTAATACTTGTCAGCCATTTTTCTTCTCTCCTTTCTATGAATTTATCAACTATAGCAGCGAATAAGCATCCAGCACTGATATAATTGCTGACTTATCTGAGCTCTTGACCGTCAAATCATAGTGATAATCGTCACCTTGGAAGCGGACAATCGTTTCTTTAGAAGCAGCGATTGCCCTTAACATATTGATGTCCGTGCCGCTCGGGCTAATGTCTACATACTCCCAAACGTCACCACTGCCGTTATCGCGTGACACCTCAAAATAATCAAAATCTTTCACATAATTCTGTCCGTCCACTGATACCGTAATTTTCTTAAAGAGAATCCAATTATCGCCAGTGTAATGGAACACTAACCTCAGCCATGCATTCCCATAACTGTCCACTCCTATGTACGGCAACACATAGCTTCTGCTGTTTGCATAATAAGGATATGCTTGCGGCTTATACCATGTAATGTTCTCTACGTTATCATAGTCCTTAATCGTTGTCACGCTGACCGGCTGTCGAAAATCTCTACTTCGCTCTGGGCAATTCATTTTCTTCGTTCCGTCATTGCAGCACACCATATATTTCCCTCTTGTCTGCAAATCATTGATATAACGACGGATAAATTCCCTCAGTCACCTCCGTTACATTCTCAATCAGCATTTCTTCTCCACACCATCTTTCAAGCAGATGAAGTGTCTGCTCATAGCTCTCCATTGTCTTTTCGCTGAGCTGTTTGCTTTGGCAATAGAGCATGTACTCGTCGATCTGGCAAATCATTTTGTTAGTAAACATAAAAAACTCCCCCAATTCATCCGGTTTTGTCACCCAATGAATTGAGGGAGTTAGTATCTTTAAGGCGAAAGATTTATAGCTTTTTCAAAGCGTTTTCATTGTATTTTGGCCTTGTTCATCGCTTTGAAAAATTTCTGACTACTCGGAAAAACCTTGTACCGCCTATACTTCACCTCACACCCTATAGATCTTCCGTTGTAAACGGATGCGGTCCGCGATCATGGCGATAAACTCGCTGTTGGTCGGCTTTCCTTTCGTGTTGGATACCGTGTAGCCAAAATAGCGCTGGAGCGTCTCAAGGTCGCCGCGGTCCCACGCGACCTCGATCGCATGGCGCACAGCGCGCTCGACGCGCGAGGGCGTTGTGCTGTAGCGGCGCGCGACCTCGGGATAGAGCACCTTTGTCACGGCGTTGATGACATCCATGTCCTGCACGGCAATGACGATGGCCTCGCGCACGTACTGATAGCCCTTGATGTGCGCGGGCACGCCGACCTCGTGGATCACTGCCGTGACCTCGCGCTCAAGCGCCTGCGACTCGTCCTCGCTCTCCTCACCCTCGTTGACCGCGCGGCGCATCTGGTCTAAAAGCGAGGTCAGCTCGCAGGGCTTGGGCATGAAGAACGATACGCCGCGGCTCATCGCCTGCGACACGATCTGATCGCGATAAAGAGCCGAGACGACAACTGTCTTCATCTGCACCTTGTCCTTCGCCGCCTGCTCGAGCACGCCAAAGCCGTCAAGTCCCGGCAGCAAAAGATCCATCACAAGAAGCTGCGGCTTTCGCTCCGCTATATCCTGCGCCGCAGCCAGTCCGTCGGCTGCGCATCCCACTACGTCGAACTCACCCGTTGCTTCCAATGCCTGTTTCAGTGCTGTGCGGAACTCCTCGTTTGCGTCCGCTAATACGACCGTGATCCTCTTGTCCATGTCATCCCGTCCTTTTCACACAAGTTTTCGCCGACCCAGCCGGCCAGCTTCAGCAGCAAAATGTGACGTCTTCGTTCTGCCATGGCTTTAAGCTAACATATTTGGACAGCGTTTTCAAGCGAGTTATGTCGAATCTAACCATCTTTTTCTAACTTTTTGCGCGAAAACTTGGTTGTTTTTACGGAATCTTAACACAAATGTTCTTCCATCTTGGTAGGTTATTCACTCGAAAGGCCCGCCGCAGAGAGCATATTTTCGATAAAAATGCCATAACCTCTTGACGGATCATCCAGCAGGACGTGCGTGACCGCGCCAATGATCTTGCCATCCTGCAAAATCGCGCTGCCGCTCATTCCCTGCACCACGCCGCCGGTCTGCGTAAGAAGCTCCTCGTCTGTCACGTGCAGCAGCAAATTTCGCGTGCTGCCGCTCGGCGAGTAGATTTTTTCGATCTCGATGTCATACTCGCGCGTTTCATTGCCGGAAACGGTGGCCAGGATCGTCGCCTTGCCGGTCTTGACCTCGTCCTTTTTTGCGATCGGCAGCGCCGCGCCGGTGATCTTTGCTGCGTCCTCTGCCGAGAGCTTGCCGAAAATGCCGCATTCGGTGTTGGCGTAAAGCGTTCCGCTGTCGCGCGTCAGGTCAAAGTCGCCCTTGAGCTCGCCGGGCGAGGCACGCTCTCCCTTTTTCACCGCCTTGACCGAGGCGTCCATGATGCTGCCGTGGTCGAGCGGCAGGAGCTGCCCCGTGTCCACGTCTGTCACGCCGTGGCCCAGCGCGCCGAACGTGCCGCTCTGCGGATCAAAGAAGGTCATCGTGCCGATGCCCGCCATGCTGTCGCGCACCCAGGCGCCGAGACGGTACTCGCCATCCTTGTCCTTCTCCGGCTCCGCGCTCAGCTCGATCGTGCGGCTGCCGCGCTTGACGGTCAGCGCCGCGGCGTCCTCGCCGTTTTCTGCCAGAAGTTGGCGGAATTCCTCAATGGTGTCCAGGCTTTGCCCGCCGATGGCCGTGATGACATCGCCCTCCTTGAGTCCGCAGTCCTTCGCCGGACTTTCCCCATCGGAAAAGCCCACGACGAGCACGCCGTCGGAAAAGAGCTTGACGCCGACGGTCTGTCCGACGGGGATCAGCTCGCTGACCGTCCGGTCCGCCGCCTGCGCAGACGGCATTGCGATCGCGGCGGCGGCAAAAAATCCAAGCAGGATCGCCGCCGCTCGCTTTTTTGTGCGATGCGTTCCATCCATTCTCTCACCCCTTTAAAAAATGCGGGCGGGCGGCGCGCCTGTGCGCGCAGGACGCTGCCGTCCGCCCAATGCCGGAAATTTTTTCTTTCTCATTTCTTTTTCTCTGTCCGGCGCATTTACTTTCTGCGCTTCGGGCAAAATTAAAAGGTGCAAAATTTTGATGCGCTGGCATCGCTTTTCGAAATAACGCCGTAAATGCGGACAAAAAAATTCCGCAGACCAAAGTCTGCGGAATTTTGGGAATTGTTTCCATTTAACGCTCGCGGTTGAAAATTTTGAAGATGTCGTCGAACGGATCGGGCTCATCTTCGTGCTTGGCCTCTTCCTCGGCCTTTTCCTTGTCGAAGTCGAGCGGTGCAAGACCGGCAGCGGCGCTCTCGCCGCTCTGCTCAGCAGACTTCTTATCCTTGTTGAAGTCCAGCGCGCCGGGTGCCTTGTCAAAGCCCGTGGCGATGACGGTGACGCGGATCTCGTCGTCGAGCGTCTCGTCGAACGTCGCGCCGAAGATCGTGAGCGCATCGGGATGCACGGCCTCCTGCACGAGGGACGCTGCCTGCTCGACCTCGTCGAGGCCGATGTCCATCGAGCCCGTGACGTTGATGAGCACTCCGTGCGCACCGTTGATGGAGGTCTCCAGCAGCGGGGACGAAATAGCCATGCGCGCGGCCTCCTCGGCCTTGTTCTTGCCGGCGGCGCGGCCGACGCCCATGTGGGCAAGGCCCGCGTCCTTCATAATGGCGGTCACGTCGGCAAAATCGAGGTTGATGAAGCCCGTGTCGCGGATCAGGTCGGAGATGCTCTGCACCGCCTGACGCAGTACGTCGTCCGCGATCTCGAATGCGTTGGCAAAGGTGATCTTCTGGTCGGTCGCATGCTTGAGGCGCTCGTTCGGGATGATGACGAGCGAGTCGACCTTGGTCTTGAGCTCTTCGATGCCCGCTTCCGCCTGCGTCATGCGACGGCGGCCTTCAAAACCGAAGGGCTTCGTCACGACGCCGACGGTCAGGATGCCCGCCTCGCGCGCGATCTCGGCAACAATGGGCGCGCCGCCCGTGCCGGTGCCGCCGCCCATGCCGGCGGTGATGAAGACCATATCGGTGTCCTCGAGCGCCTTGGCGATCTGGTTGCGGCTCTCCTCGGCGCTCTTGCGGCCGACCTCGGGGTCGGAGCCCGCGCCCTGACCGTGCGTCAGCTTTTCGCCGATCTGGATTTTATAAGTAGCGGCAGACACGTTGAGCGCCTGCTTATCTGTATTCACTGCGACAAAGTCGACGCCGCGCGCACCGGTGCGCACCATGCGGTTGACCACGTTGTTGCCGCCGCCGCCAACGCCGATGACCTTGATCTTAACTACGTTTTCAGGACCGGTCTCCAATCCGAATGCCATGTCGGTTCCTCCTGCAATCTGTTGTATGGGCAAGGCACTTGCCGCTGCAAGCGCCACAATATCAGGTATTTGCTATCTTAATTATTGTATTACGGTTTTCCCGCGGGGTCAATAGCAATCGGCCATTTCGGGGAAACTTTTTTACGTCAACTTCCGCCTTTATTCCGGGATGAAGTCAGCCCTGCCGTCGTTCATCAGGTTGATCGTGCCGGTCTGGTTGGCTTCAAGCTGCTCCACCACCGTGTGCACATTCCCGAGCTTGTAGGCAATGTCCGCATCCCAGGGCATTTTGACCGTAAAGCGGTCCAAATAGGTAAAGGTGATGGCCGTGCCGTCGCTCAGGTCGATCTCGCCGATCATGGAGAGAAGCTGCTTATCCTCCGCCGTGCGCAGCAGCGTGAGCAGGCGCTCGAATTTATACGAATCCTCGTCCGCAAACGCCGCCATCGCGCCGACCGCGGGCTCGACGAGCGTGCAGCCGGTCACACGCGCGCAGCCCTCTGGGATCTGCGATGCGCGCTCCAGAATTTTGCCCTCGTCGCTCATAAGCCATGTGCCGTTTTCGCCCGTCAGCGCAGCGGAGGCCGTGCACTCCGTCACGGTCAGAATGAGCGCGTCGGGGTATTTGCGGTTGATGACAACGGTCTCCACATACGGAAGCGTGTCGAAAATGGATTGTTTGACCTTATATTTGTTCAGCAGCACAAGGTTCTGCTCCTTCTGCACGCCGGCCGCCTCGATGATCTGCTCCTCAGTATAGCGCTCGTTGCCCTCCACCACGATCATATCGATGCGGAAGAACATCGTCAGCGCGCCAAGAAACGCGGCGATCACGACCGCGAGGCACAAAAGTCTCAGCGGGAAAGAGGCTCTTCCCCGCCTGCGCCGTCTGTTTCTTCGCTTTGACGCCATAGTTTTCCTGCCTTTTTCTTCATTTGCTTATGTACCCGTCTCCCGCCGCACGTGCGCGCCCAGCACGCCAAGGTCGCGCTCGATGCTCTCATAGCCGCGGTCGATGTGCTCGATGCGTGAAATGCGCGTGAGCCCGTCGGCCTGCAATCCCGCGATGACGAGCGCCGCGCCCGCGCGAAGGTCGGTGCACTTGACGCGCGCGCCGTGCAGGTGCTCGCGCCCCGTGACGACGGCCACGCGTCCCGCGACGCGCACCTCCGCGCCCATGCGCGCCAGCTCGTCGACATGGCGGTAACGGTTTTCAAAAATATTCTCTACAAAAACGGTGCTGCCCGCGCTTTTCAAAAGCGCCGCCATCAGCACCGGCTGCGCGTCCGTCGGAAAGCCCGGATAAGGCGCCGTGCGCACAGGGCGGATGGATCTGAGACTGCCATCACTTTGGAGGAAAACATCGTCCTCCCCGCTTTTGACCGTGCAGCCCGCCTCGCTCAGCGCGCCGGACACAGTCGAAAGCGGCCGCGGGTCGACGCCGCGAAGGCGCACCTCTCCCCCACAGCAGGCCGCGGCGCAGAGATACGTCGCGCCCACGATACGGTCGGCGATGATGCGGTATTTCCCGCCGTGCAGCGCGCGTCTGCCCTCGACCGTGATGATCGAACCGCCCGCGCCGCGGACGTTGCCGCCCATCGCGTTGATAAAGTTCTGTAAATCGACGATCTCCGGCTCGCGCGCGGCGTTGTAGATCGTCGTCACGCCGTCTGCGCCGCAGGCGCAGAGGAGCGCATTTTCCGTCGCGCCCACGCTCGGCATGGGTAAGTACACATCGCTCCCGAGAAGCGTTCCGCCGCGGCACTTGAGCTCGCCGCCCGTCTCCCTGATCTCTGCCCCCAAGGCGCTCAGGGCGCTTAAGTGCAGGTCAATGGGACGCGGCCCCAGCTCGCAGCCGCCGGGATAGCAGATCATCGCTTCCTTGCAGCGCGCCAGAATCGCGCCGAGAAAGATGACCGACGAGCGCATCTCTCGCATCAGTGCGTCGGGCACGACCGCGCGGTCCATGCGCGCTGTGTCGACCACGAGCGCACTGTCCTCCCAGTGCGTGCAGCAGCCCAAATGCCGCAAAATGGCAACGGACGCATCCACGTCCCGCAGCTTCGGACAATTTTCGATCACGCAGGTGTCCGCGCACAAAAGCGTCGCCGCCAAAATCGGCAGCACACTGTTTTTTGAGCCTTGTATCGTGAGTTCTCCGTACAGGCGCTCCCCGCCCTCTACCAACAGCTCACACATCATGTTCCCTCCCGCAAGCACATTACTTTTCCATCGTATGGCTTTTGCAGGAAATGGGTGACTGCCGGTTTTCGCAGGGCAATAGTTAGGCATTTTCAGTATAGCCATTTTGCCGCGGCGCGTCAACTTCTTTTTGCCTTGCTTTCCCGCCCGCTTTGTGGCAAAATGAGACTATTGTATTTCTCCCCGAAAGGAGTCTTTTTTCATGAAAAAAACGTTCAAAGTCGCGCTCTATATTCTGTTGGCGCTCGTTTTGATCGTGCTGGCTTACGTCATCTATGTCTTTGCCGCGTACTACCGCGTGGAGGACTGGCAGACGCTCAGCGTGGTGCACTGCGACGCCGCCTCTGCCGCACCGATGGAGGGTGCGCCGCAGGCCGGCATCACCTACCGCGTTTCGTCGGCCAACGTGGGCTTCGGCGCGTACAGCGACGATTACAGCTTCTTCATGGACGGCGGCAAGGAGAGCCGCGCCCGCAGCAGGCAGGCTGTCGACGAGAATATGCGCGGCGAGGTCTCGCTCGTCAAAGACCTTTCGCCCGACTTCGCCCTCTTTCAGGAGGTCGACATCGACGGCACGCGCAGCTGGCACATCGCAGAGGACGCTTATCTCAGTGATGTGATGGAAAACAGCGAATTCAACGAAGTCTTCGCGCAGAATTATGACAGTCCCTACCTCTTCTATCCTCTTATTAACCCCCACGGCGCGAACCAGTCCGGTATCGTGACGCTCTCACGTCACCCGATCTCATCCGCCGTGCGCCGCTCGCTGCCGATCGAGACGAGCGTTATGAAGCTTGTCGACCTCGATCGCTGCTACTCCGTCAGCCGCATCCCGATGGAAAACGGCAGGGAGCTGGTGCTCTATAACCTCCACCTTTCGGCCTACACATCCGACGGCACGATCGCGACCGAGCAGCTGCAAATGCTCTGCGCCGATATGCTGGCGGAATACGAAAACGGCAATTACTGCGTCGCGGGCGGCGACTTCAATAAGGACCTGCTCGGCAATTCTGCCGAGATCTTCGGCGTCGCGGGCGGCGAGAACGACACCTGGGCGCAGCCCATCCCCGAGGGGACGATCCCCGACGGGCTCTCCCTTGTCGTGCCGTTTGCCCCCGAACACCCCGTCGCCACCTGCCGCACGGCCAACGAACCCTACAACGAGGAGACGACCTTCCGCGTCACGGTCGACGGCTTCCTCGTGTCCGATAATGTCGAGGCCGTCTCCGCCGACGTCGTCGACGCAGGGTATCGCTATTCTGACCACAATCCCATCTATATGGACTTCATTTTGAAGGCGGAATAAAGCGTCAAAAGTAAAGGAAGCGAGCCAAAAGCTCGCTTCCTTTTTATTCTCTTTCACTTGAGAAGCGTCATCACTGTGTCGTAGATGCGCTTGGTCGCGTCGGGAATGCCGAGCGCCGCCATGTTTTGAGACATCGTCTCCATCCGCTGCGGATCGTTCAGGATGCCCGCCGCGGCGGCGAAGAGCTTCTTGCCGTCAAGGCCCTCTTCCGGCAGCACGAGCGCCGCGCCGTGGTCGCCGAGCAGCGCCGCGTTCTTTTCCTGATGGTGGTTCGTCACGTTGGGCGACGGCACAAGTATCGCCGGAACGCCGAGCGCCGTCAGCTCGCTGAGCGTGGACGCGCCCGCGCGGCAGATGACGAGATCGGCGGCACGCATGACAGTCGCCATGTCGTAGATGTACTCGCGCACGTCGAGCGCGGGATGCTCGGTGATCTCCAGCCCGTCGTCGTGCATCCACTGCTGCATCGGCTTCCAGCAAATTTCGCCGACGCCGTGGATGTGGTAGAAAGGCTCCTTTGCGCTCTCGAGTGCCAGAAACTCCGCCATCGCACGGTTCATCGCGTTCGACCCGAGGCTGCCCCAGAACGAGACGATGAGCTTGCGTCCGTCGTTCATGCCGAGCTTTTCCTTTGCCTGCTGCTTTGTCACTGTGAAAAAGTCACCGCGCACGGGCGTACCGGTCACGACCACCTTTTCGGGGTGCTTGTAGTGCGCGCGGCAGTCCTCAAAGCCAACCATGATGCGGTCGCAGTGGGGCTCTAACTGTCGCGTCGTCAGCCCCGGCACGATGTTCGACTCGTGCACCGCCGTCGGGATGCCCGCCTTTGCGCCGTAGCGCACGAGTGGATAGCTCGCGTAGCCGCCGGTGCCGACGATCAGGTCGGGGTGAAAATCATTTAAGATCGCGTTCGCCTCACGCTCGGCGTGGGCGAGATTTTTGAGTGAGACAAGGTTGTGCTTGATCTCCGCAGGCCTGAACGAGCGGTGGAACGATGAAATGTTCACCGTACGGAACGGATAGTCCGTGTGCGCGATCAGATCGCGCTCCAGTCCGCGCTCCGCGCCGACAAATAAGATCTGCGTGCCCGCGTCCTTTTCCCGCATATAGCCCGCGAGCGCGAGCGCGGGGTTGACGTGTCCTGCCGTGCCGCCGCAGGTAAAGATGACCTTCATAGCCGCTTTCTCCTTCCCGTGTCAGCGCATCTGGCGCGAAACACTCAGTACGATGCCGACCTCGGCCAGCTGCACGGCAAGCGCCGTGCCGCCGTAGCTGAAAAACGGCAGCGAAATACCCGTGTTCGGGATCAGATTCGTCACGACCGCGATGTTCAGAAATACCTGCAAGGCGATCTGCGTCGTCACGCCGACGGCAAGAAGGCTTCCGAAGCGGTCGCGCGCGTGCAGGGCGATCCAGTAGCCGCGGATGATGAGCAGCGCGAACATGACCATGATGATCGTCGCGCCGACAAGGCCGAGCTCCTCGCAGATGATGGCGAAAATAAAGTCGTTGTGCTCTTCGGGCAGGAACAGAAACTTCTGCCGGCTCTTGCCAAGGCCCAGGCCGAACAATCCGCCCGAGCCGATGGAGAGCAAGCTCTGCCTGATTTGATAGCCCTTGTCTCGCATCCACTCTTCGTTGAACGGGTCGAGCCAGATGTCGATTCGGCTCGAGTTGTAGGTGATGATGCCGGTCGCAAAGGCGTAGATCACCAGCAGCACCAGCGCAAAGCCGAGACCGACCCAGTAGTTGCGGATGCCACCGACATACATCATCACAGCACCGATGCCGAGCAGCAGCACCATACCGGAAAGATGCGGCTCCTTCGCCATCAGCGCCGCAATCACGCCGAGGATAGCAACATAGGGCACGATGCCGTAGCGCAGCGTGGCCATTTTGTCTTTCTTCTTCGAAATGCTGTCGGCAAAATAGAGGATGATGCCGACTTTGGTGATCTCAGACGGCTGGAACTGGATGGGTCCGAGACGGATCCAGCGCTGCGCGCCGTGCGTCAGTCGGCCCGTACCGATGCCCGGGATCAGAACGAGCACCAGCAGGATGATGGAAAAGATCAGCAGCATCTTCGCCACCGCGCGATAGCGCTCGTAATTGATCTTGCCGACAATAAACATCGCCGTGATACCGAGGATCGCAAAAATGCCCTGACGGATGAGGTAGTACGCGGGGTTACCCTCTTCATAGTAGGCCGAGGGGAAGCTGGCGGAAAACAGCATGATCAGACCCACGCCCACGAGCGTAAGCACCAGCAGAAGATACGGAAGGTCCAGCGGTCCGCGGCCCGCTTCGCGCGCCGCCGCCTCGATGGCCTTCGCCCGCTCGCGCTGCTCCTGCCGCAGCAAGCGTTCTTCCTTGGTCATGCAGTCTTCCCCCTTTCATACTGATTGCAAACTCGCGCTCTGCGCGAGTTTGCCTCCATTTTGCAACCAAGCGTCGCAGACTTTCGCGCCCGCAGGCGCGAAATATTTTTAATCATTTTTCGCCGCGACCGGTGCGTGGCGAAAAATACTTCTCGCAGAGTGAGTGTCGAGCCGCCAAGGGCGGCGAGGCACAGAGCGCCGCGCATCCCATCTCATTTTTGAGAAACGGCTTGCCGTTTCTCAAAAATGAAATCTGTTGAGTACTCCGAACAGCGCCGCCAGACAGCACAGCGCGCTCACGCTGGTGAACACAGCGACAAGCTTCACCTCGCTCCAGCCGCAGAGCTCAAAGTGGTGGTGCAGCGGCGCCATTTTGAAAAGGCGCTTGCCGTGCGTCGCCTTGAAGTAGATGACCTGCAAAATGTCGGACAGCGTCTCGCAGATGTAGACAAAGCCGACAGGGATCAGCACGAGCGGCATATCGTAGGCAAAGGCGAGCGCCGCCACCGTGCCGCCGAGAAACAGCGAGCCTGTGTCGCCCATGAAGACCTTGGCGGGGTGGAAATTGTAGATAAGGAAGCCGAGAAGTCCCCCGACGAGCGCCGCAGCATAAATGCCGAGCTGCTCATAGCCCTGCCACCAGATGGCGAGCACGGTGAAAAACAGGCCGACTGGCACCGTCACGCTGCCAGCCAAGCCGTCGATGCCGTCCGTGATGTTGACGGCGTTGACCGTGCCGACGATGACAAACGCCGCAAACACCATGTACACCCACCAGCTCATGACGATCTGCGTGTTGAAAAACGGCACGTAGAGGTTCGGCGTCAGCATACCCTCAAAGCGCATCAGGCAGAGGAACGCGACCGCCGCGGCGAGCTGGAGCAGGAACTTCTGGATGGCCGTGAGGCCGAGGTTCTGCTTGTGCTTCACCTTTTCAAAGTCGTCTAAAAAGCCGATGCCGCCGAAGATCAGCGCAAAAAAGAAGATGTAGAGGTGCTCAAAGTCCCCCGCCATCATGCCCTTCCAGCCGCAGATCAGAATAGAGACGAAGATGCCGAGGATGAACATTAAGCCGCCCATCGTCGGCGTGCCGGCCTTTCCGGCGTGCCAGGTGGGGCCGTCCTCGCGGATGCTCTGTCCGGCCTTGAGCTTTCTCAGCTCAGGGACCAGAAATTTTCCCGTGATCGCGGAGACCGCGAAGCTCAGTATGCAGGCAATGATGATCTTCATGTTCGTTTTCCTTCGCCGCGTCGGCGGCGTCCTTCCTTTGTACTTGCGCGAACCTCTCGCGCACGACCTCCCTCTCGTCGAGGTGGTATTTTATCGTTCCGATCTCCTGATAGGTCTCGTGCCCCTTGCCGCAGAGGACGACCACGTCGCTCTCTTTCGCCTCATGGAGCGCAAAACCGATGGCCTCGCGCCGGTTTTCGATGACGGCGAACGGCGTTCTGCTCTCCAAAATAGCGGGGAGCACATCTCGCAGGATGGCGTAAGGATCTTCGGTGCGGGGATTGTCGCTCGTGAGGACAACGAAGTCCGAGAGCGCCGCGGCGATGCGGCCCATGCGGGGTCGCTTCGTCTTATCGCGGTCGCCCCCGCAGCCAAAGAGCGCGATGACGCGCCCATCGGCAAAGCCGCAGACCGTAGAGAGAATATTTTTGAGCCCGTCGGGCGTATGCGCATAGTCAATGATGACGGTGAACGGTGCACTCAGCGGTACGACCTCGCACCGGCCCTTGACGCCGACACATTCCGTCAGCGCCTTCGCCGCATCGGAAAGCGGCACGCCGAGCGCCTGCACGGCAGAAAGCGACGCGAGCGCATTGTAGAGCGAAAAGCCGCCGGGGATGCCGATCCTCGTCTCCTCGTGGTCGAGGTCGGTGCAGGCGGTGAAGCGCACGCAGTCGTTTTCGTAGCGGGCGCGCCAGCCGACAAGGTCGTTCGTCATGCCCTGCCCGAATGTTACCCGCTCGCCCGTATAGCGGGCGAGCAAGCGCTCCGTCCACGCGTCGTCGCCGTTGACGCAGGCGATGTCGCACTGGTCGAAAAGCCGTGACTTTGCATCACAGTAGGCCTCCATCGTGCCGTGGTAGTCAAGATGATCCTGCGTCAGGTTCGTGAAAACACCGACGCGGAATCGGATTCCTTCTACCCTGCTCTGCATCAGCGCATGGGACGAGACCTCCATCACGGCATAGGTGCAGCCCGCATCGACCATCTGGGCGAGCAGGCGCTGCACGGTCAGCGCGTCGGGCGTTGTGCGGTCGGTCGGGATGGTCTTGTCGCTGATCAAATTCTGATTCGTGCCGATCAGGCCGACCTTCGCGCCCTTTGTGCGCTCCAAGAGCTGTTTGATAAGATACGTCGTGGTCGTTTTGCCGTTTGTGCCGGTCACGCCGACCACGGTGAGTTTTCCCGCCGGAGTACCATACCATACCGCCGCGCAAAGCGCAAGCGCTTTGTGCGCATCCGGCACTAAGATATAGGGAATTTCCGTCTCCGGCGGATGCTCGCACACGGCGCAGGCCGCGCCGCGCGCTTTGGCTTCGGCGATAAACTCGCCGCCGTCCTCCTTCTCCCCCGGCAGGGCAAAAAAGAGGAATCCCTCTTCTACCTTGCGGGAATCGAGCGCAAGGCCGCTGACTATCAGGTCAGGCGGCGCATACACCGTTTTGTCTTCCAATGCGGAAATAAGCTCAGATAACTGCGTTTGAAAAATTCCTTTCGGAATTGGGTCTTGCTGTCTTTAGTCGCGCACCGAGCTGTCGCTGAACTGGACGCGCACGACCGTACCGGCCTCGACCTCCGTGCCCGCGGCGATGCTCTGCGAGATGGCGCGCACCGTGGACGAGCTTGCGTTCGTCGCGCCGGAAACGCCCATGATGAGCCCCGCGTTCACGATCTTCTGGTTCGCGGTCGCGGCGCTGTCGCCCACGACGTTCGGGACGATGCACTTGTCAGTTGACTTCTCCGCGCCGAGGTAGAGGATGATCTCCGCGCTGTTCGGCACGATCGCGCCGCCTGCGGGCGTCTGGTCGGTGACGGTATCGCCGCTGCCGACAGTGCGGAAGCTGAAGCCGTTCGCGCTCAGGCGCTCGGCCGCCGCGTCCTTGCTGAGGCCGACGACGTTCGGCACAGTCTTATCCGCGCCGACGAGCTCTTCAGCGGTGTAGCTCGGCTCAATGCCGAGATACGGCAGGATCTCGCCCATGACGGAACTCGCCACGGGGGCGACCATGTTACCGCCGGAAACGTAGGTACCGGTCCACTTGCTCGGCTCGTCGAGCGTCAGGAGCATCATCACCTGTGGGTCATCCGCGGGGGCGAAGCACACGAACGAGACGATGACGCCGCCGCCGACCTTATCGGCTGTGCCGGTCTTGCCGCCGATGCGGTAGCCCGCGACCTGACCGTTCTTGCCCGTGCCGCTTGTGACCTCATACTCCATAATGTCGCGCACAAGCGCGGACGTCTCCTCGGAGACGACCTGGCGGATGGGCGTGGAGTCGTGCTTGGAGACGACGTTGCCGTCCTGGTCGGTGATCTCTTCGACAAGATAGGGCGTATAGAGATAGCCGCCGTTGACGCAGGCGCACTGCGCCGCCAGCAGTGCGATGGGCGTGACGTTGAAGTTCTGGCCGAAGGCGTAGCACGCCAGCGCCAGCGTCGAATATTTAATTTCGCTGTTGACGAAGCCGCTGGCCTCGCCCGTGGTGTCGATGCCGGTCTTCTCCGTCAGGCCAAAGTCCAGCATGTACTGGTAAAACTTGTCGTTGCCGATGCGAAGGCCAATGTTGATGAACGCGGGGTTGCAGGAGTTGGCGAACGCCTGCGTCAGGTTTTGCTGGCCGTGACCGGGCGCGCGCTTGGAGCAGTTGATGGTCTCGCCCTCGATCTTTACGCTGCCGCTGCAATAGAAGCCCGTGTTCAGGTCGACAACGTTTTCCTCAAGCGCCATCGCAAGCGTCAGTGTTTTGAACGTGGAGCCCGGCTCGTAGGTGTCGTTGATGGCCTTGCTGCGCCACTGCTTGTTGAGAAGGTCACTCATGTTTTCGAGGACCTGCTCCTCCGTCATACCGGAGGTCAGAAAGTCGTTGTAGACTGTGCCGGGGGAATTCAAGTCGTAGGTCGGCAGCGACGCCATCGCCAGCACCGCGCCGGTGTTGACGTCCATGACGATGCCCTCGGCGCCCTTGCCGGTGCCGAAGCGTGCCTCGAGCTCCTGCACACCTTTCTCAAGGTAATACTGGATGGTCGTGTCGAGCGTCGTGTGCAGGTCGCAGCCGTTTTCCGCGTCGAAATACTGGTCGTACTGGTAGAGCACGGAGCGGCCGTCGCGGTCGCGCGCGGTGACGACCATACCGTTCTCGCCGGTCAGCTCGTCGTTGTACGCCGCCTCAAGGCCCATCGCGCCACCGTTTTCATTGGCAAAGCCGATGACCTGCGAGGCGAGCGTCCCCTTGGGATAGGTCCTCTTGCTCGTCGGACGAATGAAAACGCCCTTGAGGTCGTTCTCGTTGATGAATTCGCGCACCTTGTCGGCGAGCTCATCGTCCGCCTTTTTGACAAGGATCTCATACTGCGAGGTCGTCTTCTCCATCTTTTTGAGAATGTCAGCGGGGTCAAGGTCCAGGATTTCAGCAAGGCCGCCCGCGATCAGGTTTTGATCCTGATCGTTTTCGATGATCTCCTTCGGAGAGATGAAAATGTCCTCCGCCGAGGCGGACATCGCGAGGATGGTGCCGTTTCGATCGTAGATCGTGCCGCGGCTCGCCTCCACCGTGGTGCGCAGCGTTTGCTGGCGCACAGCGACGGACTGGAGCTCGTCATGCTCGGCGATCTGCCAGTGATAGAGTTGGGTGAAGAGCAGCACAAACGTCAGCACGCCGAACACGCCCAGAAGCAGCAGCGTTCTTGTCTGAATGATGCGGTTTGCGCGGCGCGCGGATTCGGGCCGTCTTTTCTGGTTCTGGGGGCGTGGTGCCACAGTCGTTCATCCTCCTCAAAAATGGAAAAGGAGTAAGGAAGCTCCTTACTCCTTATGTATAGCTTCGCTCATTTGAAATATTCCACCACTGCACATACGCCGTTGCCAAGCGATGTGAGCACCCGCGACAAAACGTTCTGGCTCTTCTGCTGGTAGACGACCACGCTGTCGGGCTCCGACAGGTCGATGTAGTAGACCTGCGAGGCGCTGGGCTTGGCCATACCGGCCGCGGCCGCCGCCTCCTTGATGGTGGTGAGGTCAAAGGTTTTTTCGTAGCGCGTGAGCAGCGCGACATGCTCGTCCTCGAGCGCGGAGATCTCCTTCTGCACGGAGACGACCTGCGCGGAGATTTCCGTCAGCTGTGCGCGGCACATGATCATCAGCGCGACCATTGCGGCCAGCGCCATAAAGCCGCACAGCGTGCCGAGCGAGACCTTTTCGCGTTGACGGCGGACGGGCGCAGCCTTTTTCTGCACCTTCCGCTGCGGGGGACGCATGAATTCCTCGCGCTGACGCTCGTGCTCGCGCTCGTATTCACGCTCGCGGCGCAGTCTGCGCTGGCGCTCTTCGTAGGCGGGATCGTAAGCGAGATTGCCATTGACGCGTCCGCTGTAGCGGCGGTATTTCATGTTCTGCTCTCTGCGGCTGGCCATGGCGATCTCCTTTCTTTTGCGTATTTTCGGCTGTTGTCAGCACTTTTCCGCAACGCGCAGCTTGGCGCTGCGGGCACGGGGATTCTCTGCGAGTTCTTCTTCGCCCGAAACGATGGGCTTTCTTGTGATGAGCTTGACCTTTGGCTTTCGTCCGCACACGCACACCGGAAATTCCGGCGGGCAGATGCAGCCCTGTGCAAGCTCCTGTAATTTCTTCTTGACGATGCGGTCTTCGAGCGAGTGGAACGTGATGACTGCGAGCCGTCCGCCCGGTTTCAGATTTTTCTCCGCCGCGTCGAGCATCGGCGGAAGCTCGCCCAGCTCGTTGTTCACGGCAATGCGGATGGCCTGAAAGCTGCGCTTGGCAGGGTGCTGCTTTTCGCGCAGCGCGCTCGCGGGCATGGCCGAACGGATGATATCGGCGAGTTCAAGCGTCGTTTCGATGGGCTTTTGCTCGCGGTGCTGGCAAATTCTCTTCGCGATGGCGGGCGCATAGCGCTCCTCGCCGTATTCAAAGAGGATGCGGCGCAGCTCTTCATAAGAATAGGTATTCACGACCTCGCGCGCGGTCAGTGCGGCGGATTCGTCCATGCGCATATCGAGCGGCGCGTCCTGCTTGTAGGAAAACCCGCGCTGCGCTTCGTCGAGCTGCGGGGAGGAAACGCCTAAGTCAAACAGCATCCCGTCCACGCCGTGGACGCCCAGCTCGTGCAGCACAGCGTCGAGCGCGCTGAAATTGCTGTGGACGAGCGTGACCTTGTCCAAATAATCGCCGAGGCGGCGGTTTGCCGCTTCGATCGCGGTCTCGTCGCGATCCAGCGCAATGAGGCGGCCCGTCGTCAGGCGGCGCACGATCTCGAGCGAATGTCCGGCGCGCCCGAGCGTACCGTCCACATAGATGCCGTCGGGCTTGATGGCAAGCGCGCCGAGGCACTCGTGCAGCAGCACCGGCTTATGGCCGTAGTTCTCTTCCATATCAGAATCCCAGCTCTTCCATCACGGCGGCCAGATTCTCGGGATTGAGCTCCTCGGCCTCGATCTCTGCCCACTTCTCCGCATTCCAGATCTCGGCGCGGTTCGAAACACCGATCACGACCACGTCTTTTTCAAGGTGGGCGTAGGCTCTGAGCTTCTGCGGCAGCACGATGCGTCCCTGCGCGTCGGGCTCGCACTTGGCGGCGTTGGCGAAGAGCGGGCGCATGGCCTTGGTCTTCGTATAGGGCAGGCTTTCAAACTTTTCGGTGAAGCGCGCCCAGGAGGCGTCGGAATAGATGCTCAGGCAGGAGTCCATGCCCATGGTGACATAAAACGTGTCGCCGAGCTCCTCGCGCAGCTTCGCGGGGATAAAGAGCCGCCCCTTGGCGTCGATCGTGTGCTGATACTGACCCGTCACGGCGGCTGACCCCCTTTTTCTGTGCATTTTCGCATACAGAGGGCACGAAAGCGCGGCCTTTTCTTCATTTTGGAAAAAGCCGTGCCGCGTCCGATCTGATGCTTATGTGGGAAAGTAAGCCATTTTCATGGTATGATACACCACTTTCCCCCACCTTTGTTTTGAGTATACGAGATTCACATAAAAAATGCAAGCAGAAATTTCCCTGAGATTTCAAGCCTTTTACCGCTTTTTCCTGTGAAAATTCGGCCAGTGCACCGTATTTTTAAAACGCATGTTCCACTTTGGTTTTGGTTAAAAAAGGGCTGCCACAATATCTTGTGGCGGCCCTTTATGCTATGCCCAAATATAGATTATGTCTACCGATCATGTCGGTTTTTGTCACTTTTGACAAAATTTTATCCGTTCTGTGTCTGCTTTTCAGCTGACTGTGCCAGCTCCTCGCGGCGCTTCTGCATCTGCTCGGCAGAGGCGGCGCGGAAGCGCACGCGGGACTGCTTGACCTCCTCGAGCGCCATCTGGATGGCCTCCTCGGTGCGGCGCAGCGCATCCTCGGTGTACTCGTTGGCCACGCGGTACATTTCGCGCGAGCGGTCCTCGGCCTTTTTGATGATCTCGTGGCTCTTTTCGCGGGCGATGCCGAGCACCTCGGTCTCGGAGACCTTGTTCTTCGCGTCCTGCTCGGCCTGCTGCATCATGCGCTCGACGTCGCGCTTGGCGGCTTTGACATAGTCCTCCTTTGCGCGGATGAGTTCCTGTGCGCGGGAAAGCTCCACCGGAAGCTGGGCGCGAATCTCGTCGAGCAGGTCGAGCGCCTCGTCGCGGTTCAAAATGCACTTGTCGCTCGTCAGCGGCGCGTTCTTCGCGCCGTCGATCATCTCGTAAAGCATATCCAAAAGATGCTGCACATCATTGTTCGCCATGGTCTTCTCTCCATCCTTTCACAAGCTCCGCCGCGCGCAGCGGCATATATTTTTCAAGGTCTTGTCCGTATTTGATCATCTCGCGCACCATCGTGGAACTGATGTGCTGATACTTCGGTTCCGCGACCAGCAGCACCGTTTCGAGCGCGCCGTCCGACACATCGCGATAGATGAGCGAGAGCTGCTGCTCGGCGTCAAAATCCACGCTGTTGCGCACACCGCGCACGAGAAACTGCGCATTTTTACGCAGCGCGTAGTCGGTCAGAAGTCCGCCGCCGAGCTCAGCCTCCACATTGGGAAACTCCTCGACGCTCGCGCGCATGAGCGCGAGCTTCTGCTCGTCGGTGAACATCGGGTGCGTCTTCGTCCCGTTCGGCACGATGGACACGTACACGCGGTCAAAGAGCTTTGACGCGCGCGCGATAATGTCCTGATGCCCGGTCGTCACAGGGTCGAACGAGCCGGGAAACACTGCGATTCTCATGCCTCTTCCTCCACCGCGCGGTGATAGATGCTCACCTTGATCTTGCCGTAGCGGTACTCGCGATACAGTCCGTACGGCGCGGGAAGCTCGGGAAGCGTCTGGTTCTGCGGACTTTCCGCGACCATTATACCATGGGGTGATAAAATGTCAAACTGCGCGATCTTTTCCATCGCCTGCTCCAAAAGTCCGCTTTCGTACGGCGGATCGAGGAAGATGATGTCGAACCTCCCGCTCTGCGTGCCGAGCGCGGCGAGCGAATCACCGCAGATGACCTGCGCGTTTTCTTCCAGATGGCACAGCGCGAGATTTTCGCGCACGAGCTTGACCGCGTCCGCACGCTTGTCAACAAAAAGCGCGCTTTTTGCCCCACGCGAGAGCGCCTCGATGCCGAGCTGCCCCGTGCCCGCAAAAAGATCGAGCACGCGCGCATCCTCCACGTCGAACTGGATACAATTAAAAATACTTTCCTTGACCTTGTCGGTCGTCGGGCGGGTCTCCATGCCCTTGAGCTCGCCCAGCCGCCGTCCGCGCGCCGAGCCTGTGATGACTCTCATGTTTATCCCTCCGCAGCGCCCAAAGCGGGCGCAATGAACTCGTTAGTTTCCATAATACGTGAATTTCCGTTTATTTTCAATAGAGTCCTTGACATTTTCCCGCATTTTACGCAAAATATTTTCTCTTGTTATTCTGCACCGCTTCGTATATAATGATATGGTCATATCATATCGACCAGGGAGAAAGGAGTATCTTCCATGATCAGGCTACAAACCGAAAAGGGCGAAGTCAGCATTTCCGACGCCGCCCTGTCTAATATCACCGGCGCCGCGGCCACGAGCTGCTTTGGTGTCAAGGGCATGGCCTACCGCTCGATGACCGACGGGCTCGTCCACCTGCTGCGCCGCGAGGCGATGAGCAAGGGCGTGCGCATCATTCCCCACGAAGAAGGGGACATTTCCATCGAGCTGCACATCGTTGTGGAGCACGGCGTGAACATCGCCGCTGTCTGCCGCTCCATCATCAATCAGGTGCGCTATATGGTCAGCGAAAACACCGGCGCAAGCATCCGCAGCATCGACGTTTGCGTCGACAGCATGAATATGTAAAAACCGAGGAGGATATCATCCTATGCACGATACCATCAATGGTGCCATGTTCAAGGAGATGCTGCTCTTCGGCACCGTCTCCATCGCACAGGCACAGCAAGCTATCAATGATTTGAATGTATTCCCCGTTCCCGACGGCGACACGGGCACGAACATGAGTCTTACCATCCAGACCGCGGCGCAGGAGCTCAAGAAGATCGAGCCCGCGACGGTCGATCAGGCCGCCTCTGTCACGGCGTCTGCGCTGCTGCGCGGCGCGCGCGGCAACTCCGGCGTCATTCTGTCGCTTCTGTTCCGCGGCATCGCCAAGGAGCTCAAGGGCTGCAAGGAGGCCGACGGCGCGGCGTTCGCCGCAGCGCTTCAAGAGGGCGTTGCCGCGGCGTATAACGCCGTGATGAAGCCCGCCGAGGGCACGATCCTGACCGTTTCGCGTCTCGCTGCCGAGCGCGCTGCGAGCGCGGCAGAGGAGCAGAACAGCGTCGAGTACGTCATCGAGCAGGCCATCGCCCAGGGCGAGATCACGCTCGCGCAGACGACCGACATGAACCCTGTTCTCAAAAAGGCCGGCGTCGTCGACGCGGGCGGCAAGGGCTTCCTGCTGATTCTCAGCGGTATGCTCAGCGCCCTGCGCGGCGAGGAGCGCCCCGAGCTCACCGAAGAGAATGCACAGGAGAAGGCCGATTTTGCCATGCTCAACGAAGAGGACATCACCTTCACGTTCGACACCGTGTTCATCGTCCGCAAGAGTGGACGCAGCATTGAGCCGTTCCGCCGCTTCCTCGACGGCATCGGCGATTCGCTCGTCATCGGCGAGGACGACGAGGCCTTCAAGGTCCACGTCCACACCGACATTCCGGGCGAGGCGCTGACCGAGGCGCAGAAGTACGGCACGCTCGAGCTTGCGAAGATCGAGAACATGCGCACGCAGGCCCAGCAGCTCGCCGCCGGCGGCAAGGCCCAGTCCACCGACGACCTTGAGGCCATCGAGCAGGAGCTCGAAGCCGCCGAGCCCGAAAATGCCGGTGAAGCCGAGCCCGAAAAGGACTTTGGCTTCCTCGCGGTCTGCGCGGGTGAGGGCCTTGCGAACGTCTTCACCGACCTTGGCGCCGACGGCGTCATCAGCGGCGGACAAACTATGAATCCCTCAACCGAGAGCATCCTCAAGGAGATCAAAAAGGTCCCCGCGCACACCGTTTTCGTGCTGCCGAACAACAAGAACATCATCATGGCCGCACAGCAGTGCATCGGCCTGACGGAGAAGACTGTCGTGGTCATCCCAACCGCCTCCATCCCGCAGGGCGTGAGCGCGATGATGGCCGTCGATCCCGACATGAGCGACGCAGACGCCATCGCCAAGGCGATGACGGACGCCGCGCAGTGCGTCTCCACCGCGCAGATCACCTACGCCGCGCGCAATTCCGATTTTGACGGCTTCGACATCCACGAGGGCGACTATCTGGCGCTTCTGGACGGCAAGCTGCTCGGCACTGACCGCGACGTCTCCGCGCTGCTCGACGGGCTCTCCGACGAGGCAGCGTCCCGCGAAGCGGAGTTCATCACCGTCTTCTACGGCGAGGATGTGAATGAAGAGGACGCGCACAAGGCGTGCGACGCCTTCACCCGCAAGTGCCCGGATGCCGAGGTCAATCTGATCTGCGGCGGCCAACCGGTCTATTACTATATCATCTCGATCGAATGACCCAAGCACAGCAAAGCGGAGCAGGATTTCTCCTGCTCCGCTTTTTTCTGCCCGTCAGACGTTCATCTTCCGCCCGAGGAGCTTCATCAAGAGCTCTGCGTGGCGGTATTCGTCCGCGCTCATCGCCGCAAACAGCTTGCTGAGGCACAGGTCCAGCGTCTCCTCCCCCGCGCGGGCGTAGTTGTAGCCCGCGCAGGCCTCCGCATGGTAGAGGCTACGCAGCAGCGCGCAGAGGTCGCACGTATCCGGCTGCTCCACGCACACGCGCGGGCAGTATGCCTTGCCGGTGATTAAGTAGATCGCGGCAGCCAGATCGCGCGCGTGGCGCTTCTCGTCCTCGCTCAGCGCGCGGAACGCTCGCGCCATCTCGCGCCGCGGCGTGCACGAGGAGAGATACGCGTACACCTGCGCGTCGCCGAGCTCCTCGCGCAGAAAGCCCTGCAGCACCTCGACCGATACGCTTGCCTCGCTGCCCATGCAGCAAGGGTTCGCCTCCGCGCCCGGGAGCGTGAGCTCGCTATCCTGTGCGCTCATCTGTGTGTTTGCATTGTCCTCCATCGGGTACGGGTCCTCCCCCGGCGCGACGCGCTTCCACACCTCGCGGCACGCTTCATAGTCGCAGGCGCAGGGCTTTTTTATTTCCGTCATGTTCTTCTTCCCCTTTCCGGAACGGTTCTCGTCTCTATCCTATGCGTGCATTTTTCAGGCGTGCAGAGCCGATATTTTCCTATTTCCCGCAAGGAAAAAGAAAATCTTGAAAATCGCACCTCTCTCGTTGATTTTTTCCATTTTTTCTGGTAAACTACATTTGTTTTGTATTTTTGCGCATTTTGTTGCATTTGCAACTTTTCATTCTCTGCCATCCGGTCCATACTAAAGACAAGCAATGGCAGTTTCTGTAAGGAGGTCTTCTTTTCATGCTGGAACTGAAGCACATCACCTATACCGTCTCCACCCCTGAGGGAGAGCAGTCGATCTTAAACGACATTTCCATCGACATTCCTGACCGCAAGCTCATCGTCTTCACCGGCCCCAACGGCGGCGGCAAAACGACGCTCGCCAAGGTCATCATGGGCCTTGTCACGCCGACGGGCGGCCAGATCCTCTTCAACGGTCAGGACATCACGCACCTTGGCATCACCGAGCGTGCTCGGCTCGGCATCAGCTACGGCTTTCAGCAGCCGCCGCGCTTCAAGGGCATCACGGTGCGCAACCTTCTGACCATCGCCTCGGGCGATGCAAACCTCAGCAAGGACAAGTGCTGCAAGTACCTCACGCAGGTAGGCCTCTGCGCCAACGACTATCTCGACCGCGAGGTCGACGTCTCCCTCTCCGGCGGCGAGGTCAAGCGCATCGAGATCGCAACGCTCCTTGCCCGCGGCAGCGAGCTGATGATCTTCGACGAGCCGGAGGCCGGCATCGACCTGTGGAGCTTCGCCCGCCTGACTGAGACGTTCGAGCAGCTGCGCCAGCGCGAGCTTGCGACGATGATCATCATCTCGCATCAGGAGCGCATCATCCAGCTCGCCGACGAGATCGTCGTCGTGGGCGGCGGCGAGCTCAAGCACCGCGGCAGCACAGAAGAAATTTTCCCGCTCATCATGGCGGACACGCTGGGCTCCTGCCCGGTGCTGAACAAGTAAGGAGGTAGTACACAATATGATCACCGAAATCGACGCTTCCCTGCTTGAAAAGATTGCCGACCTGACGGGCAAGCCCGTCGGCGCGTTCAACATTCGAAAGGACAGCGGATGCGAGGCGCGCCAGTCCACCGAGCACATCGCCATCGACCCGCAGCCCGAGGGCAAAAGCGGCATCATCATCCGCATCAAGGACGGTACGAAGGGCGAGCAGTGCCACATCCCCGTCATCATCAGCAAGAGCGGCGTGACCGAAATGGTCTACAACGACTTCTACGTCGGCGAAAACTGCGACGTCGACATCGTCGCAGGCTGCGGCATCCACAACTCCGGCTGCAACGAGAGCCGCCACGACGGCGTCCACACGTTCTACGTCTCCAAAAACTCCCACGTACGCTATGTGGAAAAGCACTACGGCGAGGGCGACGGCGAGGGTTCTCGCGTGATGAACCCCACCACGATCGTCTACCTTGACGAGGGCGCGAGCATCCAGATGGAGACCGTGCAGATCCGCGGCATCGACTCCACCGTGCGCAAAACGAAGATCGTCTGCGGCAAGGGCGCCGAGGCCGTCATCACCGAGCGCCTTCTCACTCACGGCAAACAGCACGCCGAGAGCGACATGGAGATCGAGCTCAACGGCGAAGATGCGCGCGGCCGCGTCATCTCCCGCTCTGTTGCGCAGGATGAATCCAAGCAGATTTTCCACCCCGTGGTCGTCGGCAACAGCAAGTGCTTCGGCCATGTGCAGTGCGACTCGATCATCATGGGCAAGGCCACGATCGAATCCATCCCCGCCATCACCGCGAATTCGACCGACGCGCAGCTCATCCACGAGGCTGCCATCGGCAAGATCGCAGGCGACCAGCTCTTAAAGCTCCAGACCCTTGGTCTCACCGAGGAGGAGGCCGAAGACACGATTCTCAAGGGCTTCCTCGCCTGAAAAATTTGATAGGAACCGACGAAAAAGCGCGACGCCCGAGATCGGGCATCGCGCTTTTTCTGTTGCTGTGTTGGTTCAATCGGTGAAATCAGGATAACCGTCTTTGAGAGACTCATCGTAGATCGCACGCTCGCCGCCGATGAATTTGGGACGCGTCCGCGCGGCCAGCACAATGGCCTGACCGATGCGGTTCTGCTTCAAGCGAACGGGAACGGCGACCTTTTTGAGGTGCATGCCGATCAGCGTGCCGCCGATGTCAAGTCCGGCGTCGGCGCGGATCTCTTCGAGCGCCACGGGATGGCGGAACGCTTTGTACGCGGCCGTCGCAAACGAGCTGCCTGCCTTGGGCTGAGGCAGGACGTTGACGATCTCGCCGTTCGGCACAGCCTCGTGCTCCACGATCAGCGCGCGGTTCAAATGCTCGCAGCACTGGGCGGCAAGATACACGCCCATGGGCGAAAATACGCTGGAGAGCCCTCGGAAGATGGCGTCCGCCACCTCCGGCGTCGACCAACTGCCGACCTGATGGCCCACGACCTCGCTCGTGCTGCAGCCGATGACGACGATCTGTCCGCGGCGCAGATGTGCGATCTCCGCAAGCTCGCGCGCCGCCTCTGCCGCCTCCTTCTCCGCCTGTTCCACCAGACGATGATTTTCTACCTCATGTACGATTCCCGCCATGATCTGACACCTCTTTAGAAATTTATTATGCCAGCTTCTCCGTCACCTTGGCGCGCTCAAGCACCGTGACCAGCAGCACGCCGACCACGAGGCCGACCGCACCCTGGAAGATGTTGCCGGGGATGCTTGCCGCAGCGGCAAGGCCCTTGCCCAGCAGGAGAGAAGCGTAGCCGAAATAGCCGAGCACCATGATGATCTCGCTCACAACGCCGCCGGCGATGCGGGAGGTCGCAGTGCGGCCCATCTTTTCATACATCAGCGCAGCGACCAGCGCCATCACGCCCTTGATGACCAGGGTGCCCGGAGCGTAGTGCGCATAGCCGAGGAAAATGTCTGCCAGCATCGAGCCGATGCCGCCTGCCGCAAAGCCATACCAGGGGCCCAGCAGCCAGCCGGACAGCAGCACGAAGCAGTCGCCCAGGTTCACATAGCCCTGCATCGGAGAGGGGATCTGCACGACCATCGTCGCCACGCAGACAAGCGCCGCAAGCAGTGCGGCAAGGACAAGCTTTCTGATCTTTTTATCGTTCATGATTGGGGTGCTCCTTTGTTTTGGTTGTTGGCCGTATTATATCCCGTCCTGGTATTATTCATATAGTCAAAACAAAACAAATTATGCAGACCAGATTTGCCCTAAGCTGGAAAAAAGCGGCGCAGCCAGAGCTGCGCCGCACATTGGGAAGGATTTAGTCCTCCTTGGTCTCCTCGGCTTCGGAAGGCTCCTTGGGTTCCTCCGCAGCGGGCGCTTTCTCTTCCGCGTCCTTCTCGATGGTCACCTCGATGATGGGCTCCTGCGCCTTCTTGGCAGCGGCAGCCTCAGCCTTGGCGGCCTCGTAAGCGGCGAGCTTCTCCTGAGAGGCCTTGATGGCCGCGACGATATCGGCGACCGCTTCGGGCGCGTCACCCTCGAGCGTGGAGACATACCACTCGCCGATGGCGCGGTAGTTCTTGTCCATGCTGCGGCGCTCAGATGCCATCTCATACTCGGTCTTGGCCTTATCGGCAACGGCATTTGCCTTTTCACCGGCAACGGCCGCGACCTGCTGTGCCTTCTCAGTCGCCACGAACGCGACGTCCTGAACCTTCTTGCTGAAGTTATCGAAAAATGCCATAATACTTTCTCCTTTCAAACCGTGTCCTCGGGTTTGTTATTGACAGTATAAGCTACCGGGGCTTTCATTTCAATGGATAATTTACGACAAAAGTATAAATTTTTTGTGACAGCGTTCACTTTTTCTCGACCCAGCCCTGCGCGCAGCCGACGGCGCGCTTCCAGCCGCGGTACAGCTCCTCACACTCGTACTGCGCCCGCTCGGGGGTGAAGACGCGCTCGCTGCACCGGAGAGTGCTCAGCTCGTCCAAGTCCTTCCACACGCCCGCGGCCAGACCCGCGAGCGATGCCGCGCCAAACGCCGTCGTCTCGACCATCGCGGGCCGGTCGACCGGAATGCGCAGCAAATCCGCCTGAAACTGCATCATCAAATCGCTGACGCTCGCGCCGCCGTCGACACGCAGAAGGGAGATCTCGCAGCCGGCGTCCTGCCGCATGGCGGTCATCAGGTCAGTGACCTGATAGGCGATGGATTCGAGCACTGCGCGGGCGAAGTGCGCCTTCGTCGTGCCGCGCGTGATGCCCACGACGCAGCCGCGCGCATACATATCCCAATACGGCGCACCGAGGCCCGTGAACGCGGGCACTAAGTAAATGCCGCCGCTGTCGGGGACGGATTCGGCCAGAATGTCGCACTCGTGCGAGGTCGAAATGACTTGCAGCTCGTCGCGCAGCCATTGAATGGCCGAGCCCGCATTGAAAACGCTGCCCTCGAGCGCGTAGGTCGTCTCGCCGTTTAAGCTCCAGCCCACCGTCGTCACCAGTCCCGCGCGCGAGCGCACCGGCGCGCCGCCGACGTTCATCAGCGTGAAGCAGCCCGTGCCGTAGGTGTTCTTCGCCTGTCCGCGCGTAAAGCAGCCCTGCCCGAACAGCGCCGCCTGCTGGTCACCCGCCGCGCCGCAGATCGGCACGCCCGCGAGCTCTTCGAGCCCTTCGATGCCCTCCGCCACCGTGCCGTAGACCTCGGAGTTGGACACGGGACGCGGCAGAATGTTCATCGGAATGTCCAGCAGCGTGCAGAGCTCTTCATCCCATGAAAGCGTGTGGATGTTGAAGAGCATCGTGCGGCTGGCGTTCGAGTAGTCCGTCACGTGGACCTTGCCGCCCGTCAGCCTCCAGATGAGCCATGTCTCCACCGTACCGAATAAAATTTCGCCGCGCTCGGCCATTTCCCGCGCGCCGGAGACGTGGTCGAGCAGCCATTTGATCTTCGTTGCGGAAAAGTAGGCGTCGATGTGCAATCCCGTTTTCTCGGCCACAAGCTCGCTCACGCCGCGCTTTTCGCGAAGCGCATCCGCAATGTCCGCCGTGCGGCGGCACTGCCAGACGATGGCGTTGTGGATGGGCTCGCCCGTCGCGCGATCCCAAAGAATCGTCGTCTCGCGCTGGTTCGTGATGCCGATCGCCGCGACCGCGCGGCCAAGGCCCGATTCGCGCAAGGCCTGCGCGGCAACGGCGCGCTCGCTCTCCCAGATCTCGTTCGGGTCGTGCTCGACCCAGCCGGGCTGCGGATAATACTGCTGAAACGGCTGCTGCGCGTGTCCGCCGACGCTGCCGTCGCGCCCGAACAGAATGGCGCGCGAGCTGGTCGTCCCCTGATCGAGCGCCAAAATATACCGCTGCATGAAGATACCCCCTTGTTCATTTGGACCGCCTTATGCTATACTAATGAATAAGATTATATCATGCAGGAGGGTTTTGCGCCATGGCTATTTGCAGGGAATTTTACTTCCCCTCGTCGGACGGCTCCTCGCGCATTCACGCGGCGGAGTGGACGCCCGAGAGCGGTGAGATCATCGGCGTTTTACAGATCGCGCACGGCGTGGCGGAATACGGCATGCGCTACGCGCCGTTTGCCGAATTCATGACCGAGCACGGCTTTGCCGTCGTGGCGAACGACCACCTCGGCCACGGCCTTTCCGCCGAGAAGGACGCCGACACGCTCTATTTCGGCCCGCGCGACGGCTGGAAGCATGTTGTGGACGACATGTACGCCCTGCGCTGCCGCACGAAGGAAAAATATCCCGATGTTCCCTATTTTCTCATGGGCCACTCGATGGGATCGTTTTTAACGCGCACCTATCTCATCCGCTATCCCGGCACCGTCGACGCCGCCATCATCATGGGCACGGGGCATCAGTCCCCCGCGATCGTCGCGGGCGGGCGCGCCATTGCCAAGGCCGCGGGCAAGCGCCACGGCTTCAAGGCGCACTCTCCGCGCGTGGAGGCGCTGGCCTTCGGCGCGTACAACAAGGCGTTCGCGCCCAACCGCACGGAGGTCGACTGGCTCAGCGCGAGCGACAACAATGTTGACGCCTACATTGCCGACCCCCTCTGCGGTCAGAAGGCGAGCATCGGCCTCTTCTATGAGATGCTCGGCGGCATCCGCTTCATCAGCACGCCGAAAAACATCGCGTCGATGAACCGCAACACGCCCATTCTCTTCATCTCCGGCGACAAGGACCCTGTCGGCGAGATGGGCAGGGGCGTCAGGCGCGCATACGAGGCCTTCCGCCGCGCCGGCATGCGCGACGTGGAGCTGAAGCTCTACAAGGGCCTGCGGCACGAGATTCTGAACGAAGACTGCCGTGCCGTGGTCTATAACGACCTGTGGAGCTGGATTGAAAAACATTTATGAATAAAGTCAGGAAGGCGAACCGTCAGGCGGTTCGCCTTCTTTTACTTCGGAGCAACGTTCGCGGCGTCAAAGCGTCGATATCGTGCGTCGTGAGCAGGACGCGCGCGGTCAGGATGCCGTCAAGCGTGACGAGGAACACTGCCAGCGCCGCGGCCCACTCTGGAAGCAGTGCGGCATAGCCCTCCAGAACCGGCTGCACATACCGCACGGCGAGCATCGACAATATTCCCCAGCAGATGGAAAACGGCAGGCAGATGCGGCCGTTCACGTCGCATTTGGTCGAAGAATAGTCCCAGAACTGCACTTGAAACAGCCTTTCATAGCCCCAGTGCACGGCGTATTCCATCGCCGTCGCCGCGAGCATACCGAGCAAGATCTGCTCCCACGCGCCGGGGAGCTTTTCCGCCCCCAGCAATAAGATCGTGACCATCGCAAAGCCGTACACCGGACACAGCGGCAGGAACACGAAGCACCGCCGCAGCCGGTGGCTCGATCTTGTCGCTGCGGCGAAGAGCTTTTCAAGGCAATAGCCCAAAAAGCTGTAAGCAAACCAGTACCAGATATGATCCATTTCTTCCTCCGCGTCCGTTTTTCTCAGTATGGCCCGCGCAGATGGAAAAATGCGTGCCGCGCGCGTTGCAAAGCGCGGCGAATCATGGTAAAATGACAAAAAATCGACAGGAGAACACAACTATGCCTGATACCTGGGAAGCTCTGGAACACGACTGTAAAAATTGCCGCGAATGCTCGCTGTGGGAGACGCGCACGAACGTCGTCTTCGGCGTCGGCAATCAGAATGCTGAAGTTTTATTCATTGGCGAAGGCCCCGGTGCGAACGAGGATGCACAGGGCGTGCCGTTCGTCGGCAGGGCCGGTCATCTGCTCGACGACATGCTCGAGATCATCGGCCTCAAGCGCGACGATGTGTATATCGCCAACATCGTCAAGTGCCGCCCGCCGGAAAACCGCGACCCGCTCGGCGTGGAGCAGGACGCCTGTATCGGGTATCTTCGCCGTCAGGTCGCGCTGCTGCGGCCGAAGATCATCGTCTGCCTCGGGCGCATTGCGGCCATGCGCATCATCAAGCCCGACTTCAAGATCACGCGCGAGCACGGCCAGTGGTTTGAAAAGAACGGCTTTCAGATGATGGCCGTCTATCACCCTGCGGCGCTGCTGCGCGATCCGCGCCGCAGGCCCGAGTCGTTTGAGGATTTCAAGGGCTTACAGCAGAAGATCAATGAGCTTTGCGAACACACCCATGCCGTTTCCTAATGCAAATGGCATACTTTTCGGTGCTGTGCCCTGCCAAATTTCTACATAAATAGTGTTTTTTTGGATAAAAATGCTATTGACGGCCATTTTTGTGTGTGCTATATTACTACCATCCTTTTTGAAAGGACTTGGAGCTTGAGTGATGAAGACTGTTGTAAGCAACGTTGCATATCGCTTTTACTATTACTCTTACTTTTACTTTAAGGACAAGGTAAGAGCGATTTGTGATGCCCGTAGCTGAAAGGTCTTTCGAACCAACACTTGAAGGTCACTTCAAAAAGAGTTGAGTCAAGGAACCCGCCGTATGGACCACAAGTCCTTACAGCGGGTTTTATTGTTATCAGCAAGAAATAAAAATTGGAGGAAAAAAAGCATGAACACCAAACGCATCATTTCTCTTGTTGCCTCTCTTGCCCTCGTTCTCAGCCTGAGCGTGGGTCTGACCGGCTGCGGCGATAAGGCCGCACAGGACGACAATCAGGGCAGCACCGACGGCGAAGGCACGAAGTACACCGTCGGCATCTGCCAGCTCGTGCAGCACGAGGCACTCGACGCTGCCACCCAGGGCTTCATCGACGCGCTGAATGAGGCGCTGCCCGGCCAGGTCGAATTCCAGAACAAGAACGCTTCCGGCGACAGCGCCAACTGCTCCACCATCGTCAACGGCTTCGTCTCCGACGGTGTGGATCTCATCTTGGCGAACGCCACCGGCGCGCTGACCGCCGCCGCTGCCGCCACGAGCGACATCCCCATCCTCGGCACTTCCATCACCGCTTACGGCGTTGCTCTTGATATTGACGACTTCAACGGCACTGTCGGCGGCAACATCTCCGGCACCTCCGACCTCGCCGACCTCGAGGCGCAGGCCAACATGATCTCCGAGTGGTTCCCCGAAGCCAAGAAGGTCGGCCTGCTGTTCTGCTCCGCCGAGCCCAACTCCCGCTACCAGATCGAAGAGGTCGCCAAGTACCTCTCCGACAAGGGCATTGAGACCCAGGAGTTCGCCTTCACTGACACGAACGACGTCGCTTCCGTGACCCAGTCCGCCGCCGACTACTCCGACGTTGTCTACGTCCCCACCGATAACACCGCCGCTTCCAACACCGAGGCCATCGCAAACGTTCTCGTTCCCGCGGGCGTGCCTGCCATCTGCGGCGAAGAGGGCATCTGCAAGGGCTGCGGCGTCGCGACCCTCTCCATCAGCTACTATGACCTCGGCGTGACCACCGGTAAGATGGCCGCCAAGATCCTGACCGGCGAGGCCGACATCTCCGAGATGCCCATCGAGTTCACCGAGGCCACCCCGAAGTACAACGCCTCCATGTGCGAGACGCTCGGCATCGAGCCTCTTGAGGGCTACACTGCCATCGAAGAGTAATCTGATCACATCCCCCCGCAGGCAGGGACGGGCTTAGCCCGTTCCTGCCTCAACAAGAGATAGGAGGAGAGAACCCATGAGTTTTCTTTTGTCGCTGATGAACGCCCTGCCCGGCGCTGCCGCACAGGGTCTCGCCTGGGGCATTATGGCCATCGGCGTTTACATCACCTTCCGCATTCTGGACGTGGCGGACCTGACCGTCGACGGCTCGCTGGCAACCGGCGGCGCTGTCTGCGTCATGCTGATCCGTGGCGGCTTCAATCCCTGGATCGCCCTGCTGTGCGCGATGCTCGCCGGTATGCTGGCAGGCCTCGTCACCGGTCTTTTCCACACGCGCTGCGGTATTCCGGCCATTCTCGCCGGTATCCTGACGCAGCTTGCGCTGTATTCGATCAATCTGCGCATCATGGACAGCAAGGCAAACCAGGCACTCAGCGTTGATAAATATCCGCTGCTGCTTTCGCAGCGCTATGTGCGCGAGCTCTCGATGAACAATCCCCTGCCGCTGCTGCTTCTCTTCACAGCCGCGGTCATCGCCATCCTGTACTGGTTCTTCGGCACGGAGAAGGGCAGCTCGCTGCGCGCGACCGGCGCAAACCCCCACATGGCGCGCGCACAGGGCATCAACACGAACTCGAATATCGTGCTTGGCCTGATGGTCTCGAACGGTCTTGTCGCCCTCTCCGGCGCGCTGCTGGCGCAGTATCAGGGCTCGAGCGACATCAACATGGGCCGCGGCGCCATCGTCATCGGCCTTGCCGCCGTCATCATCGGCGAGGTCATCTTCGGCAAGATCTTCACGAACTTCGGCCTCACGCTGCTGGCCGTTTCCATCGGCGCGATCATCTACTACATCGTGCTCCAGATCGTGCTGCAGCTCGGTCTGAACACCAACGACTTAAAGCTCATCACGGCGCTGATTGTGGCGGTCTTCCTGGCCATTCCCTACTGGAAGGGCAAGATGTTCCGCCGCAAGGTGCAGCCCCAGAGCGCAAAGAACGGAGGCAACGGCCATGCTTGAACTCAAGGAACTTTATAAGACCTTTAACCCCGGCACCATCAACGCCAAGACCGCGCTGAACGGCCTGAGTCTGACGCTGAACGACGGCGACTTCGTCACCGTCATCGGCGGCAACGGCGCGGGCAAGTCCACGATGCTCAACGCCACCGCCGGCACGTTCTTTGTCGACTCCGGCAAGGTCATCATCGACGGCTCCGACGTCACGAACCTGCCCGAGCACAAGCGCGCGGCATTCATCGGCCGCGTGTTCCAGGACCCGATGATGGGCACCGCCCCCTCGATGTGGATCGAAGAGAACCTCGCCCTCGCCGCCCGCCGCGGCCAGCGCCGCGGTCTTTCCTGGGGCGTGGCGAAAGAAGAAAAGGAGCAGTACCGTGAGCTGCTCGGCGGTCTCGGCCTCGGCCTTGAGTCCCGCCTGACCACCAAGGTCTCGACGCTCTCCGGCGGCCAGCGCCAGGCGCTCACGCTGCTGATGGCAACGCTCAAGCGCCCCAAGCTGCTGCTGCTCGATGAGCACACCGCAGCCCTCGACCCGAAGACCGCCGCCAAGGTCATGGAGCTCACTGACCGCATCGTGCGCGAGGGCCAGCTCACCACGCTGATGATCACGCACAACATGCGCGATGCCATTCAGTACGGCAACCGCCTCATCATGCTGCACGACGGCCACGTCATCCTCGACATTGCGGGCGAGGAGAAGAAGAAGCTGACCGTGCCCGATCTTCTTGAGCAGTTCACGAAGGCCAGCGGCGACGAGTTCGCCAACGACCGCGCGATCCTCTCCTAACGTTTTCTCTCTCCCCTATAAAGCACAAAAAGAGCCTGAACGCTTTGTTCAGGCTCTTTTCTTATCCTTTTTTACGCTTCCCGCAGCACGACCTCGACAATGCCGACATCGTCGGTATCGGGGTAGAAGTTCACTTGCCACGGCTCAGTAAAGCCGGGGTCGACCTCCTCCTGCACAGATCGTACCATGTCGCGGATGCCGTCACGGTCCGCGGTGAAGTACGTGAAGCGCACGGCGATACGGCTGAGCGAACCCTCGCGCGCCGTCAGGCGCAGAAGGTCAGGCAGCGCCTCGGTGCTCGTCGCGGTGACAATGCCCGCCTGCTCCTCCGCCGTGCGGCGGTAGCCGAGACGCACGTGCATCTCGTAATAGGCACGCTCCTGCGTGTCGGTGTAGCTGATGTAGTCAAGAAGATACGCGCCCAGTGCCGTCTCCTCCTGCACCTCCTTACAGGCCTGCTCGGCCATGGCCGCGGCGTCGTCCTCGCTGTAAATGCGCACAACGCCCTCTTCGCTGTGCTCGCCAAGGAGCAGCAGCAGCGCATTGACGAGGTCCTGATAGCTGTCGGCGCGCAGGGTGTCCGCACCCTCGTTTTCCCAGTAGACCTCGCTGTGCGGCGCGGAGACGCTGTAGGAACGCTCAAGCACGACATTGCCGCCGCAGCCCGAGAGCGTCAGGCAGAGCGCCAGCGAAAGCGGAATGAACTTTTTGCGCATGGCGCTCCCTCCTTTTGGGCGAAATCTCTCTTTCTCAGTAGCCAAGTGGCTCGTCGACGAGCACGACCTCGGTCTCGCAGCTGCGGATGGCCTCCCACAGCACGACAAGGCCGCGGCAGATGCGCTGCGGGCTCTTGCAGTCGTAGCAGCGGTCGCCCTTTACGGCGCATGGCGTCTTCACGCCGAGGCGCTGCGCGTTTTTCGGCGCGGCGATGTTGCGGGCGCGCCAGAGCGCTTCGTCATAGGTCGGCGCGATCTTGTTGCTGCCGACGACGAACCACACCTTCTTGTGGCCATAGAGCGACGAGGACACACGGTTGCCCGTGCCGTCGATGTTGATGATCTCGCCCGTCTCGGCAAGGCCGTTGGCCGAGAGCAGATAGTTGTCACACGTCGAGGCGTTTTTGAGCACCTCGGCGGCGCTCATGCCGTCCGGCACGTTCCAATGGCTGAACATCGTGTTATGCTTGCCGAGGCTTTCAAAAAGCCCCATCTGAGAGAGCGTCATGCTGCCGCCGAACGACACGCTCTCTCCGTCGATCTGCGCGTTCAGATAGTCCGCCGCTTCCTTCGCCGTCGCGAAGGCGGACACCTTGAACCCGCGTTCCTCGAGATTCTTCTCCACCGTCGTAAGATCCATTCCTGCGTCCTCCTTGTATCCCGATATTCTTAGAGACCCTGCGGGTCGTATTCGCCAAAGCCCTCGCCGAGCACCTCGCTCGCGTCGCAGACGATGAAAAAGGCATCGGGATCGAGTTCCTTAATATAGCGTTTGATGGAAACAGCCTCCTTTTTGCGCACCGCACAGAAAAGGAGCGGACGCTCCGCGCCCGTGTAGCCGCCCTTGCCGTTCAGGAGCGTCACACCCATGTCGCGCCGCAGCATCTCCTGCATGATCTCCTCATACTTGTCGCTGATGATGTAGGCGACCTTTGCCGTGTTCTGACCGTAGACGACCAGGTCGAGCACCTTCGTCGTGATATAGAGCGCGAGCGCGCCGTAGAGTGCGTTATTCAGACTGTGAAACACCGCGGCGTAGATCAGGATGATCGTCAGGTCGATGCCAAGGCAGATGTTGCCGATCGACAAGCGCTCAACGTGCGACCGCACGATCCACGCGCCGAGCTCCGAGCCGCCCGTCGTCGTCTCCTCTCGGAATAAAAGTCCCGAGGCGATACCGAGCGTCACGCCGCCGTACAGGCACGCGAGCAGCGGGTCCATGGGCGCAAACTCGTGGATGGCCGCGACAACGTCGATCAAAATGGAGCTCAGCGTCATCGTGTAGATGGACTTGCACAAAAATGCGAAGCCGAATTTTTTAAGTCCCACGATAAAAAGCGGCACATTGAGCACGATGACCATCGTACCGACCGGCAGAATGGGTGCAAAAAAGTTAATGATCTGCGAAATACCCGTAAAGCCGCCGACCGTAAAGCCATTCGGTGCATAGAACCAATCGAACGACAAGGCATACAGCACGCAGGCAAGCGTGACAATGATATAGCTTTTCACCTGCTCGCGCAGTTTTTTATTTTTCATAAATTTTCTCCCCTCACATGTTTCTCTCAGGCTTCCGACATCAAATCAGCGAGAGCTGCTTGTCGTCGCTGTCCTCCGTCTTGAGCAGCGCGCCCGTCGCGGGAATGCTGCGGCCGCGGTAGCGGGCAAGGTCGGTGATGCCGGTCTCCTCCGGGAAGCGCACCGTGTCGAGCACGTACTTCTTTTTGAGCGTCAAAAGCGCGACGCCCTGCGTCGTGCGCGTCGTCTTCACACCAAGAAGCGCCGTGTTGACGATCAGCACGCGCGGCTCTGTCGAATAGACGGCGATCTCGCGGTCTTCTTTAAGGTGCAACAGCGCTTTGAGCGGGCTCTTGTCGCTGTAAGCGCCGGTCAGGCGGCGGCGGTTCGAGGTCGTCTTGTAGGCCGACAGCTCGACCTTCGCGGCCTTACCGTTTTCGAAGAAGAAGATCATATAGCCGCTGTAGTCGCCGGGAAGCACCATGCCCATGACGCTCTCGCCCTCGTCCATGCCGAGCTTGGCGGGCAGGTAATCGCCCAGCTGGCTCGCCTTGCCGTCGGCAAAGTCGCTCGCGCGCGTCTTGTAGACCTGCGCCTTATCGGTGAAGAACATCAGCTCGGCGGCGTTGGAGCTCTCCACGCTCATGCTGAGCGCGTCGTCCTCCTTGAACTTCTGCTCGCCGGACATGCGAAGTGACTGCGGCGTGATCTTTTTGAAGTACCCGTGCTGCGACAAAAACAGCGTCACGGGATAGTCCTCGATGACGTCCTCCTCGCTCTCGGCGTCCTCGGCATAGTCGTAGAGGATGCCGGTGCGGCGGGGCTCGGCGTACTTTTTGCGCACATCCTCAAGCTCGCTGACGATGATCTTGCGGATGCGCGACGGGCGCGCGAGCGTATCCTCGAGGTCTTCGATCTCCGCCTCGAGCGATGCCGTCTCCTCCACGCGCTTTAGGATATACTCGCGGTTGATGTTGCGCAGCTTGATCTCGGCGACGTATTCCGCCTGAATTTGATCAATGCCAAAGCCGATCATCAGGTTCGGCACGACGTCGGCCTCCTTTTCCGTCTCACGGATGATCTTGATGGCCTTGTCGATGTCGAGCAGGATGCGTTTAAGGCCCTTTAAGAGGTGCAGCTTGTCCTGCCGCTTTTTGAGCACGAAGTACACGCGGCGCTTGACGCTCTCGGTGCGCCACGCGCACCACTCGTCTAAAAGCTCGCGCACGCCCATCACGCGCGGCATGCCGCCGATCAGGACGTTGAAGTTGCACGACGCCGTATCCTGCAGTGTCGTCGCCTTGAAGAGCTTCTGCATCAGTTTGTCGGGGTCGGCCCCGCGCTTTAGGTCGATCGTCAGCTTGAGACCGGAAAGGTCGGTCTCGTCACGCATGTCGGAAATTTCCTTGACCTTGCCCGCCTTGATAAGCTCGGCGACCTTGTCCATGATGGCCTCGGTCGTGGTGGTGTAGGGAATTTCATAAATTTCGATGAGATTTTCTTTTTTGTCGTAGCGCCAGCGGGCGCGCACCTTTACGCCGCCGCGGCCGGTGTTGTAGATGTCCTCGATGGCGCGCGGGTCGTACAATACCTCGCCGCCGGTCGGGAAGTCGGGCGCGAGCAGCGTCTCGCTGATGCGCACCTCGGGATTTTTCAAAAAGGCGATCGTCGTGTCGCAGACCTCGCCCAAGTTAAAGCCGCACAGCTGGCTCGCCATGCCGACCGCGATGCCCTGGTTGGCCGAGACTAAGATATTCGGGAATGTCGTTGGCAGCAGCGCCGGCTCTTTCATCGAGTTATCGTAGTTGTCGACAAAATCGACGGTGTCAGAGTCGATGTCGCGGAAGAGTTCGGCGCAGATGGGTGCGAGCTTCGCCTCGGTGTATCGGCTGGCCGCCCACGCCATGTCGCGCGAATAGACCTTACCGAAGTTACCCTTCGAGTCGACGAACGGGTGCAGCAGCGCGCCGTAGCCCTTGGAAAGGCGCACCATCGTGTCGTAGATGGCGGCGTCGCCGTGGGGATTCAATCGCATTGTCTGGCCCACGATGTTCGCGCTCTTCGTACGCGCGCCGGTGAGAAGCCCCATCTTATACATCGTGTAAAGGAGCTTTCGGTGCGAGGGCTTGAAGCCGTCGATCTCCGGAATGGCACGCGAGACGATGACGGACATCGCGTAGGGCATGTAGTTCGTTTCCAGTGTCTCGGTGATATTCTGCTCCACCACATCCGCGTGGAGGCCCATGACGTTCGGGTCCGCGCGGCGGTGGGTCTGCTTTGGTGTTTTGTCGCTTTTCTTCATTCGGATACCTCAAAATTGCTCCGGCGGCAATATGGCCGCCGGTCATACTATTTCTAATATATCCTATCACACTTTTTTATGCTCTGCAACACTGCGGTGGAAGAGAAAATTGCCGCAACATGCCATTTTTTCGCCAAAGGCGCACAAAACCGGCGCGGCAGCGTATATTGACAAAATCGCGGCGCAGAGTGTACAATGCAGATACCCCAACAGGTATGGAGGCCAAACGATGAAACAGTGTATGGACGACGACAATCTGCACCGTCGGCTCAAAAAGATCATCGGTCAGGTGCAGGCCATTGACCGCATGGTGGACGAGGACGTCCCCTGCGAGGATATTCTTGCTCAGATCAACGCGGCCAAATCCGCGCTGCACGGCTGCGGCAAGGTCGTGCTTGAGGAGCACATCAAGCACTGCGTGCGTGACGGCATCGAGCACGGCGACGCGGACAAAACGATCGAGAGCTTTACGAAGGCGGTCGAGCGCTTTTCGAACATGGGCTGAGCAGGAGATAAACCCTCTCACGCGCCCGTTTTCAGTAGAATTGCAAGAAAGAAGAGAAGCAGTTTTGTGCTGCTTCTCTCTTTTTGCGCGCTTGACACCTATACCCCCATATGTATAATAAGCCCATACCCCCTATGGTACAGAAAAGAGTCATTTCCGTGAAACAGGCAATGGAAAAGCTGGAGCATTTTTTAGAGCTGGGCGGCACAAAAAAAAGATATCACACTGCTCGTGATCTCCGGCATCGCGCTGATCGTCAGTATTTTTGATCTCGTCCCCTTGTCGTTCGACGCCTCGTGGGTCGCGATCATCCTCTGCGGCATCCCCATCATTTTAGAGGCCGTCATCGGCCTCGTCACGGCGTTCGACATCAAGGCGGACGTGCTCGTCTCGCTCGCGCTGATCGCGTCGGTCTGCATCGGCGAGGACTTCGCCGCGGGCGAGGTCGCGTTCATCATGCAGCTCGGCGGTCTTCTTGAAGAGCTGACCGTCGCCCGCGCCCGCGCGGGCATCGAAAAGCTCGTCCACCTGACGCCGCAGACCGCACGCGTCATCACCGGCGGAAAGGAAACGGCCGTCCCCGCCGGGGCCGTCAAGGTCGGCGACCTGCTGCGCGTGCTGTCCGGCGAGACCATCCCCGTCGACGGAGAGATCGTATCGGGGCAGACGTCCGTGAATCAGGCTGTCATGACGGGTGAATCGCTGCCGGTCGACAAGGGAGTCGGCGACGAGGTGTCCTCCGGCACAGTCAACCAGTTCGGTGCTTTCGAGATGAAGGCCACAAAGGTCGGCGAGGACAGCTCCGTCCAGCGCATGATCCGCCTTGTCCAGTCCGCCGACGCGGGCAAAGCCAAAATCGTCCGCCTTGCCGACCGCTGGGCGGCATGGATCGTCGTCATCGCGCTGACTGCCGCGGCGCTGACATGGATGATTTCCGGTGAGATCATCCGCGCGGTGACGATTCTGGTCGTCTTCTGCCCCTGCGCGCTTGTGTTGGCAACACCGACTGCCATCATGGCCGCCATCGGCAACGCGACGAAGCACGGCTTCCTCGTCCGCGAGGGCAACGCGCTCGAGCGCCTCGCCGCCGTGAAGAAGATCACTTTCGACAAGACCGGCACGCTGACCTACGGCACGCCGAGGGTCGTCCTGGTGCACAGCGCACTGCCCTCCCTCTCCGATCACGAGCTCTACCGCCTCTGCGCCGCAGCGGAGCACTATTCCGAGCACCCGCTCGGCAAGGCCATCACCCGCTGCTGCCAGCAGGAGATGGGCGAAATACCGGTCGAGGCCGAAGTTTCCCAGATGGTGCCAGGGCGCGGCGTGGGCAGCGACATCGCCGTGGACGCCGCGGATATCGCGCTCGTCGATGACGAGGTCAAGGAACTGCCGCACCTCATTGCGCTCTCCAAGCGCATGATGCGCACCATCAAGCTCAATATAACATTCTCGCTCACGCTCAACTTCATCGCCATCGTGCTCGCCATCACCGACACACTGAACCCTGTTGTCGGTGCGCTGGTCCATAACGCAGGCAGCGTGCTTGTCATCACAAACTCGGCCCTACTGCTAAAATGGAGGCAAACCGCCTCGCAGAGTTTCGCGTCCGCAGACGCGAAATCTGTTTGATCGTAAATTCCGACGACAGGCGCGTTGGAATTTACTCTTTGCGCGGAGCGCGTGTCGCAGCCGCGCCGCGAGCGGCAAGGCACAAAGCGCAGCGAATCCTTTTCAAAAAGAGTGGATTGCAAAATTGCAATCCACTCTTTTTGATTTTCTTTTACTTTCTGCGCCACACCGAGGGCATCAGGAGTACGAGCAGGGGCATGATCTCAAGCCTGCCGAGCAGCATGATGGCGCTCATCGTGAGCTTGCTGATGCCGGAGAGGAAGCCGAAGTTGCACGTCGGTCCCACTGCGCCAAGGCCCGGGCCCACGTTGCTGATGGCCGTGAGCGAGGCGGTGAACGCCGCGGTAAAGTCGATGTTGTCAAGCGACAAAATCAGCGTGCCGAGCAGCAAAATCGCGATATAGGCGAAGAAGAAGACCGAAACGGACGAGACGGTCTCCTCCGTCACGCGATGTCCGTCGAGCGTGATGGGGCGCACCTCGCGCGAGTGCATCACGCGCCGCAGATCACGCCGCAGCGCCTTGCACAAAAGCACGATGCGCGAGACCTTGACGCCGCCCGCCGTAGAGCCCGCGCAGCCGCCGAAAAACATCACCAGCACGAGGATACAGCGGCAGAACTGCGGCCAGAGGTCAAAATCCTCCGTGCAGTAGCCGGTCGTTGAAATGAGCGTTGTGACCTGAAAGGCCGCATTCTCGATGGCCGAGCCGATGTCGCGCCCCGTGCGCACGATCAGGTCCGCCGCGATCATCGCCGACGCGCCGACCACGACCAGCGAGTAAACGCGCAGCTCCTCGCTCTTGAGCGCCTCGCGGAAGCGGCGCGTCACGCAGAGGTAGAGGAGCGTAAAGTTCACGCTTGCGGCAAACATGAAGAAAATGAGGATCCAGTTGACAAGATGCGACTGATAATACGCGATGCTCGCATCCCGGATGGAAAAGCCGCCGGTAGAAATCGTCGTCAGCGCCGTGGTGATCGCATCGAACAGCGGGAGGCCCGCAATGTGCAGCAGCAGCGCCTCGGCCACGGTGAGCGCGATATAGATGCGGTACAGGATGCGCGCCGTCTCACCCGTGCGGGGGCGGAGCTTTGTGCTGATGGGGCCGGGGGATTCCGCTTTCATCAGGTTCACGCTGCCCTCACTGAGCTTGGGCAGCAGCGCCAGCATCAAAACGAGGATGCCCATGCCGCCCATCCACTGCGTGAGCGCGCGCCAGAATTGGATGCCCCGCGGCAGCGACGCAGGCGACGGGAAGATGGACGCGCCGGTCGTCGTCAGGCCGGAGACGGTCTCGAAAATGGCGTCGATAAAGCTGCAGCTGCCGCTGAAAAAGTACGGCAGCGCGCCGAACACGCTCAGCGCGATCCAGCACAGCGCCACGCAGACGAAGCCGTCGCGCGGCTGAAGTCTTGTGTTGTCCGCGCGGATGAGCGAAAGCAGCACTCCCACGCCGCCGCAGATAAGCAGCGCATACAGGAACGCCCGCTGATCCGGCCCTCCGCCGAACACGCTCAGCAGCAGCGGCGGGATCATACAAAGCGCCTCGATACAGAGAATGACGCCCACGATTCTGAGAATAAGATTTTGGTTCATAATGAAACTTCCTTGCCGCAAGCAGCCGGCACATCAGCCGAGAATATCGTTGAGGTCCTGCAAAAAGAGCTTTTTCGCCACCACGATCACGCGGTCGCCCGCATGGATCTGGGAATGGCCGTTCGGGATCTCCATCCGGCCGTTGTGCACGATGGCCGCAACGAGCAGGCCGTTTCGAAAATGCAGGTCGCTGAGCGGCCGGTCGAGAAAGTGCGTGGCACTCGTCGCGGTGAATTCGACCGCCTCGATCGCGCCACCGAGGATATAGTGCAGGCTCTCCACCGCGCTGCCCTGCGAGTTGGCAAGGCCGCGGACGTAACTTGAGATCTGGCTTGCAATGATGGCCTTGGGCGAGATGACCGTGTCGAGGCCCGTGAGGTTCACGATGTCGAGATACCCCATGCGCGACATCTTCGGCACGACCTTCTTCACGCCGTAGCGCTTCGCCGTGAGCGCCATAAGGAGGTTTTCCTCATCGCGGTCCGTCACGGCGATGAACGCATCGCAGTGGAAGATACCCTCGGACTCAAGCAGGTCGTGATTCGTGCCGTCGCCGTGGATGACGGTGACTTTCGGCAGCTTTTCCGCGAGCATGAGACATTTGGCCTCGTCCTTTTCCACGATCGTCACGTGCGTGCCGACATCGGTGAGCACCCAGGCAAGGTACTGTGCGATGCGGCTGCCGCCAAGGATGCTCACGCGGCGAATGGGCGCCATGGCCCTGCCCATCGAGCGCAGCACGCGCGTCGTCTCCGCGGGCGTGCCGATGACGTACACTCGGTCGCCCGTCTGCGGGACGAACGAGCCGTTCGGCACGATGACCTCTTCCCCGCGCTTGGCCGCGCACATGAGGATGCTGTTGGGATTTTCGCGGTTGTAGTCGATGAGGGACTTGCCGACAAGGCTGTCGCTCTCTTCGGTCTGAAAGCCGATGAGCTCAACAAGTCCGCGGGCAAACGTCTCCACGCTGAACGCGCTCGGCACGCGCAGAATGCGCGAAATTTCCTGCGCGGCGGCATTTTCGGGGTTGATGATCATATCAAGCCCGATCTCGCGGCGCAGGATCGGTGCATCGCGGAAATACTCGGGGTTGCGTACGCGGGCGACCGTGTGCTTCGCGCCGAGCTTTTTCGCCATCAGGCAGCAGATGAGGTTGACCTCGTCGTTTTCCGAAACGGCGATGAGAAGGTCCGCCTCGCGCACGCCCGCCTCCAAAAGGATGCTGGCGCTCGCGCCGTTGCCCTCCACACACATGACGTCGAGCATGGAGTCAACGTGGTCGAGCACGGCGCTGTCGCGGTCGATGACGACCAGATCGTGGTTTTCGCCCGTCATCTGCTCGGCGATGGCGTAGCCGACCTTACCGATACCGACAATGATGATTTTCATTTCTGCGTTTCTCCTAAATTCTCTTCGGCTTCCGCCGTGTGCTGCTTACGCAGCACCATCAAAACACTGTTGAATTCCGCCCCCATGATCAGCATGACCGAGGCGAGATACAGCCACAAAAGCAATACGATCACCGCGCCGAGCGTGCCGTAAATGACGGAGTAGCGCGCGATGTTTTCAACATAATACGAAAAAAGGAATGACAATACGAGCCACATCACGAGCGAGAACACCGCGCCCGGCCAGATGCGGTTCATCCGGTGCGACTCCTGCGCAAGGCCGTACATCATCGCGATGGTGAAGAATACGATGCCGCCGATGATAACAAAGCGCAGGCTCGACCACAGGTGGATGAATCCGTCGCTCAGCGTGATATAGGCCGACAGGTGGCTCGACACGTAGTTCAGCACCCGCCCGCCGACGACGGACAGTCCGATGGACAAAACGACCATTAAAATCAGGCTCAGCGTATAAAGCAGGAGCTTGAGCTGATAGCGCAAAAACTGCGTGGGCCGGTGCTCGCCGTAGGCCCGACGGACAGAGCCCAGAAGCGAGCTTGCCGCGCGGTAAGGAAAGTAAATGGAAAAAATCAGCGAGAACCACAAAAGCCGTGGGCTTGAATCGCGGCTGACATAAGTGAAATACTGCTCGATGATCTCGAGCGCCTCCTGCGGGATGAATGCGCGAATTTCATACAGAAAGCCGCTGATATCCACGGACATGATGCCGACTAAGTTGCTCAAAAAGATCAAAAGCGGGAAAAGCGCAAACAAAAGGTAGTATGTGAGCGCCGCACTGTCGCGGCCGACATGATGATCGAAGTACCGCCTGACCATCAGGTAGATGCCTTTCAAAAAGCGGTGCCGGTCAAGATACTGCTGCAAGGGCGATGCTCACCTCCTCAAACGCCGATTTCTCTTCAATTTATGTAGTATAGCACAGCCCATTACGAAAGGGAAGCGCAAAAGCGCACCATGACATACTTTTTACAGAAATAAAGCCGGAAAAGGGGTTGACACGGCGGGAAAATGTGCATAATATAGTACCGTTAAGTTCATACATCGTCCGGTAGGTAAGGCTACCACAAGGATACGGACTGCTGCCGCGGAGTAGTGGAGACACTATGAGAGGGTTTGAACAGGTTGCATCGAAAGCAAGGTGCTATCTAATGCAGTTTCACCGCCTCGTGATGCTAAAGCTTGAACGGTAAGGAAACTTCTCGCCAAGGGCGGGTGGTTCTTGATTGTCGCTCCCATAGCCGCGTCGCCGGACGCAGGATATGGGGGATTTTTTTATCGCAAAATTCACCTGAACACTTTGATTTGGCACTATCTTCAGAAAGGAGGAGTCGGTATGGTCGGCTTTGAAGAAATGCGCGACGAACTGCTGGAAAGAATCGAGGATCTGCTCAAGCGAAAACAATATACCGCGCTGCGCGACCTGCTTGCAGACCTGGAGCCCGCGGATATCGCCTCGCTTTTTGAAGATTTGGATGAGGACAGCATTCCCCTTTTGTTCCGGCTCCTTCCCAAAGAGCCCGCGGCGGAGGTGTTCGTCGAGCTCGATCCCGACGCGCAGGAAATGCTGATCCGTGGCTTTTCGAACACCGAGCTCAAAGAGGTCCTTGACGAGCTGTATCTGGACGATGCGGTCGACATCGTGGAGGAAATGCCCGCGAACGTCGTCAAGCGCATCTTAAAGCACGCGGACCCCGACACGCGCAAGAGCATCAATGAAATTCTCAAATACCCCGACGACAGCGCGGGCGCGCTGATGACGACGGAGTTTGTCGACTTAAAGCGCGATATGACCGTCGAGGACGCGCTCAAGCGTATCCGCCGCACCGGTACGGACAAAGAGACCATCAACGTCTGCTATGTCGTCGATCCAGCGCGCAAGCTGCAGGGTATCGTCTCGCTGCGAACGATCCTCCTCTCCGACGAGGACGACACCATCGACGAGATCATGGAGACGCACGTCATCTCTGTCTCCACGCTCGAGGATAAAGAGGACGTTGCGCAGACCTTCTCGAAGTACAACTTCATCGCCCTTCCGGTCGTCGACAAGGAAGACCGCCTCGTCGGCATCATCACGGTCGACGACGCCATCGACGTCATGGAAGAGGAGACGACCGAGGATATCGAAAAGATGGCGGCTATGCTGCCGACGGATAAGCCATACCTCAAGACGAGCGTCTGGGAGACGTACAAGTCCCGTATCCCCTGGCTGCTGCTTCTGATGGTCTCGGCCACGTTCACCGGCCAGATCATCGCCCGCTTTGAAGACGCGCTCAGCGCGTTCGCCATTCTGACGGCTTATATCCCGATGCTGATGGACACGGGCGGTAACTGCGGCTCACAGGCGAGCGTCACGGTCATCCGTGGTATCTCGCTCGACGAGATCGAATTTTCCGACCTCTTCCGCGTCATCTGGAAGGAGATCCGCGTGGCGGTCGTCTGCGGCGCCACGCTTGCCGCAGCGAATTTCGTCAAGCTCATGCTCGTCGACAAGATGATCTTCGGCAACCCCATCACCATCACGGTCGCGCTCGTCATCTGCCTGACGCTCGTGGTCACGGTGTTTGCGGCCAAGGTCGTCGGCTGCACGCTGCCGCTGCTCGCCAAGAAGATCGGCTTCGACCCCGCGGTCATGGCATCTCCGTTCATCACGACGGTCGTGGACGCCATCTCGCTGATGATCTACTTCAACTTTGCCTCGCTTCTTCTCGGAATCTGATAAAAATACGAAAAACTCTTTTCAATCGCGCATGAACTGTGTTATGATGCATGTTGTATGGCATCGTACGATAGGAAAAGGCGGCTGTGCCACGCACAGCCGCCTTCTTTTTTGGAGGTCATTCATGGAAGAAAAGCTCAGAGAATATGCAAAGCTGCTCATCGAAGTGGGCCTGAACGTTCAAAAAGGGCAGACGCTCGTCATCTCCTGTCCCGTCGACTGCGCGTTTTTCGCGCGTCTGTGCGCCTCCGCCGCCTACGACGTCGGCTGCCGCGAGGTCGTGATGCGCTGGACGGACGACTACATGAACCGTGAGCGCTTTCTGCGCGCGGACGACTCCGTGTTCGACGTTTTCCCCGTCTGGCAGGCAGAAATGCTCAACGGCTATGCTGACGAGGGCGCAGCATTCCTCAATATCTCCGCCTGTGATCCCGAGGCGCTGCGCGGTGTAGACCCCGACCGCCTGACGCGCGCGAGCCGCAGCGAAACGGCCATCCAGCCCTATGTAAACGCTGTGATGTCTAACGGATGCCCCTGGTGCGTCGCATCCGTCCCCATCCCGAGCTGGGCGAAGAAGGTCTTCCCCGGCCTTCCCGAGCAGGAGGCGATGGACAAGCTCTGGGACGCGATCTTCACCTCCGTCCGCATCAGCGGCAAGGGTGACGCCGTCGCGCGCTGGCATGAGCATGTGGCGCTGCTCAAAAGCCGCATCGCAAAGCTCAACGATCTGCACTTTACCTCGCTCTATTACCAGAACTCCCTCGGCACGAGCCTCAACATCAAGCTTCCCGAGACGCACGTCTGGGCCGGCGGCGACAACACCAGCCGCGCAGGCTTCCCGTTCGTCGCCAATATGCCGACGGAGGAGGTCTTCACCGCCCCGCTCAGAGACGGCATTGACGGCGTCGTTTACGCAGCCCTGCCGCTCGTGCACAACGGCAACATCATTGAAAACTTCCACTTCGTCATCAAGGACGGCAAGATCGTCGAGGCGCACGCGGAAAAGGGCGAGGACATCCTGAAAGCCGCCATCGCCGAGGATGAGGGCGCGTCGTATTTCGGCGAGGTCGCGCTCGTTCCCTACGACAGTCCCATTTCAAACCAGAAGATTCTCTTCTACAACACGCTCTTCGACGAAAACGCGGCCTGCCACCTCGCCTTCGGTGAGGCGTACCCCGAGTGCGTCAAGGGCGGCGAGACCATGAGCAAGGAAGAGCTCAAGGCCGCGGGCCTGAATGATTCCAATACGCACGTCGATTTCATGGTCGGCACTGCTGACCTTTCCATCATCGGCACGACGAAAGACGGGCGCGAGATTCCCGTGTTCGTCAACGGCAACTTTGCCCTGTAAAAAATGATACTGCGGGCGCTTGTCCGCTCACAAAGGAGAAAAACCATGTCTATGAATTTTAACCGCCTTTCCACCGATGACAAAATTCTCATCATGGAGGGCGCGCAGGTGCTCGGCGATGTCGTCGCGGGTGAAGGCACGGCGTTCTGGTACAACAGTGTTTGCCGCGGCGAGATGCAGAGCGTGCGCATCGGCAAGCGCTGCAACATTCAGGACCTCGCCCTGATCCACAACAAGGTCACCATCGGCGACGATGTGTCCGTCGGCCACTGCGCCACCGTCCACGGCGCGACCATCGGCGACCGCGTGATCGTCGGCATGGGCGCGACGGTGCTCGACGGCGCTGTCATCGGCAACGACTGCATCATCGGCGCGGGCGCTCTTGTCACGGGCAAGATGAACGCGCCGGACGGCTCGATGATCCTCGGCTCCCCGGCCAAGGTCGTGCGCGAGCTGACGGAGAAGGAAAAGGCGAGCATTCTGGCCAACGCCGCGCTCTATCTTGAAAAAAGCAAGGAATACCGCGCCCACGCCGCCAAACAGGCGTAAGACAAGCACAGGAGGAATACTCATATGAAAATCTTAGTCATCAACGGCGCAAACATGAACATGCTCGGCCGCCGTGAGCCGGACATCTACGGCAAGGAGGACTACGCCGCCCTCTGCGCCCGCATCTATGAGCACGCACAGAGCCGCGGTGTGGCCGTGGAGTGCTTCCAGTCCAACCACGAGGGCGCGATCATCGACGCCATTCAGGAGGCCGACACGGCGTTCGACGGCATCGTCATCAACCCCGGCGCTTACACGCATTACAGCTACGCCATCCACGATGCGCTCAAGGCCGTCAGCATCCCCGCCGTCGAGGTCCACATGTCCGACATCCAAAAGCGCGAGGAGTTCCGCCACCTGTCCGTCACCGCCCCCGCCTGCATCGCCCAGATCCGCGGACACGGGTTCGAGAGCTATACTATGGCGATCGATATGCTGGCAAAGCTCAATCCTGAGGAAAAATAAAGCTGCTGCCTGTAGGCAGCGGTACCAAAGGGGGTATTCTCTTTCCGAAGAGAATACCCCCTTTGAATCCCCCAGAGAAAGGCGAGGGGAGGCCCCCTCGACCCCCGCATTGGCAGTTGGGGGCTTGAAGAGCTGCTCAGCCTACGGAATCAGGTGCCTGCTGTTTTTGTATCTATACGATTTGACTTCCTTCTACTACCCGCTGCCGCTCTGCCTGCGTGTCGGCAGCCTTCAACAATCTCCGTCTACTTTGGATTTTATCAGCCTTGCAGGTGCTTACCGAGGCGGCATTGCTTCGCTCGCCGCACTGATTGGCACTCCGGTAGACGATAATTAGGCTGCACTGACGGAAGATTTGCAGAGCGGCAGCGGGTAGTAGAAGGAAGTCAAATCGTATAGCAAAGCCAATGGCGGCGAGCGAAGCAATGCCGCCACGCAGGCACCATCATTCCGCAGGCGCCGCACTCCTTCGAGATCAAGACTGCCAATGCAAATTTTCTCTGGGAGGGTGTAAGGGAGGGATATCTCTTTTTGAAAAAGAGATATCCCTCCCTTGCCCGTGCAGCGCCATCGGCGCTGCTCTCCCCCCCTGTCAAGGGGACAAAACGCTTTCCTGCTCGGTTTTAAAAAGCGGCAGGAACGCGCTGCATTCCCACCCCTCCTCCCAGCGGCGCAGGACACTTTCTCCGTCATTTATCTCGAAGGTAAAAACGACCGCATCCTCCGTCTGCGCGCTTACGCGGTAGGTAAGCGTCACCGCCGTCATCTGCCATGGGGCGGAGCGCGCCATCGCCGCGCGGCAGGTCTTTGCGGCATCTGGCAGCAATTTCTGCTCGCAGCGGGCAAAATAGGCATCAGCGAGTGCGCGGTAATAGCGGTCGAAGCGCTTCTCGCGCCGGCTCTCCCCTTTTGTCTGTGGCAGCGTCAAGCGGGCGGTCAGGACGGTGATGTCCTCCCACCGCCAGCTTTTTTCCTGGGCAAAATCTTCTCCCAGCGTCAAACGCGGATGCTCCTTCATGCGCTTCCTCCCCGTTTTTTCATTTGGGGCAGTCTATGCCGCCGCGGCCAAAGCGGTGCGGCGCGAGAAAATGCGGGCGCGGCACTTTACTAATTTCGCACTCTCTGCTAAACTATATGGGATATTTGCAGAAAGGAAGGCGACGGGCATGGACAGCTACGAAGCTCTCGCCGCGGCCTACGACGAGCTGACCGAGGACGTGGAATACGAAAAGCGCGCGGACTTTGTCGAAAAGCTCTTTCTGCGCGCAAAGCGCCCTGTCAGGTCACTGCTCGACCTCGCCTGCGGCACGGGCACGATGACGGAGCTCTTCGCCCGCCGCGGCTACACGGTCACTGGCGTCGACTACTCGCCCGAAATGCTCGCGCAGGCACAGCAGAAGCTCGCCACGCTCGATCCCCCGCCGCTGCTTTTGTGCCAGTCGATGCCGCAGCTCAAGTTGTTGGAAAAGGTCGACGCCGCTATTTGCTGCCTGGACAGCATCAACTATCTGACGCGTCCGCGCGACGTGCAGCGCACGTTTGCCCGCCTGCATGACGCCATCGCCCCCGGCGGGTCGCTCGTGTTCGACATCCACGCTGTCTCAAAAATGGAAAAGCTCGACGGCGAGGTGCTGCTCGACGAGCGCGAGGACGTGTTCTGCCTCTGGCGCACGCGCTACCGAAAAAACGTCAAAATGCTCGACTACGAGGTCGACCTCTTCCGCCTCCAGCCGGACGGCGCGTGGGAGCGCGATTTTGAAGAACACCACCAACGCGCCTACACGGTCAAAGAACTGACCGCGTGGCTCGAAGAGGCCGGTTTCACGGCCATCCGCACGCACGGCGAGCTCAAGCTGCGCCGCGCGAACGAGCGCGACGGCCGCATTTACTTCAGTTGTATCAGAAAGTGAGGAACCATATATGGAAGCACAGAAGGACTGTCTGGTCCGCGCCATCTCGAAAGATGGCTTTGTCAACGCTGTCGCGGTCTACACGCGCGGTCTGACCGAGCGCGCCCGCCAGATCCACCACACCTCTCCCGTCGCCACGGCGGCGCTTGGCCGCGCGCTCGCGGCCTGTTCGATGATGGAGGGTTTTTGTTGTTCCTTAACTTCCTTGACAACCTGTTC